>Ga0100385_1001329_pt1 | contig 25470 bp, 21 predicted proteins | sample CryGeymeta201509_FD_81543 | JGI IMG/M metagenome (GOLD analysis project Ga0100385, IMG submission 81543) | Groundwater microbial communities from Crystal Geyser aquifers in Utah, USA - Crystal Geyser metaG 2015-09 | ecosystem: Environmental > Aquatic > Deep subsurface > Groundwater | place: USA... | reverse complement strand
TGTTGGCTCACACAGACCTCGCTACAGGGCTGCCACAGTTCAGGTGCCTCATGAACCAGCACGCCTGTGTGTGCTCGCTATCGTTCTATCAGGAGGTATTCCGCGCAAACTCAACGTGGATGCCCACGTTGTTTCAGGTGTAGTCCGGGCACAGGCGTTTAACTTCTGCAAGCAGCGCTTGCTCTTGCCTACGTAACGCCTCTTCCACAGCTACAGCGTTAGCGACGTTTTTGGCGCACTGCGCCGATTGCGTCGCTAACGTCGCCAGCTCTGCTTGCGACGTGCCGATGCGTGCTTCGAGTACGCGCAGCCCTTCTGCGACGGTCAGCGCAGAGGTCAGGATTTGGTTATTTTTTAGATCATTAGCGGGGCCACGTACAGCCATGTCCTCGTGAGACTGCGCTAATGAGCCGGACCCGGCTTGCAGAAACACGTCCATAGCAGCTTGCGGCACCGCACCGACCGACGCCCGCACCGCTGTCCACTCATTTAACGTCCCGCGCACCAATCCCGCGTACGCGGTGTGCGCTGCTAAGAACCCTCGCTGTGAGGATACGGCTTCTCCAAGCGTCGTGGAGGCTAGTCGAAGCGACGTGACAGCGAGGGACAGTGCGTCTACCTCGGCCTGTTTAACCGCCAAGTCGGTTGACGTTTGACTGCACGTGGCGCGTAACGTCGTCACAGATGCTGTCTGCGCTTCGCGCTCCGCTTTCTTAGCCACGTACGCGTCGATCGCAGGCTGTAGGACACCTATCGCCGCTTGAGGGAGCGCGAATGTTTGGCCTGGTAGCGCGCTAAAGGACGTAAGAAACGTCTGGTACTCAGTGGCGATAAGGTTGAGCTGCTCGACGACGAACTGCGCAGCTGTTGACGCATCTGTGATGAGGTCGTGTCGTGTTACCACAGAGGATGTGCGGTAAAGCGACTCACCCGTAGCGACGGCGGTGGGCCTATCACGTGTCACGGCTAATAGGTCGCCCACGCGAGCCACACGCTTTAACGTGTCGCCTTGGGGGTCCAGCGCATCCTCGATCTGCATGACGAACAGCGCCGTGTCAGGCAAGTCCCCGCGGTCAGTCACTTGCGTCTCAACGACGTAGGCGGCGGTGAGGTTGCTGACCTGCGTATATCTAGGCTGAACTACGTATGTGAAGGCCATCGGAGCTCCGTTACGACGTGATCGTGGTAGACGTCGTGGTGAGGAACGTTGTGAGGTTAGCCCCGTAAAGCGTTGCGAGTGCCTGGACTGCCTGCGCCACGTTGGTCTTCGCGTTGGTGGCTTCGGTGAGCGTCGCATACGTCGCGGTGACGTCGCTTTGCCTGTAGAACGCTTGGCCTACGGTTCTCGTCGTCGGGAACGCGAGGTCCGATGGCGTGATCACACCTCGAAACTCGTTCGTCGCGAACTCTACTAAAAAGATCTCTTCAGGCATATCTGAAGATGCGGTAACACGCCATCTTACGGTATACTCGTCGCCTAGTGCAGCTCCAGTTACGGTCATGTCAACGCTTGCCATAGTTACTCCTGCCGGGATACGTCGTTATGCCTAAGATACTGTCCAGAAGTGTACCCTCAACCTTCTCCCCAGACAACGGTACTTATCTGGGGCTCGACACGTCTATGACGCGAACCGGCGTGTGCGTGATCACGCCCGCCAAGACGACCGTGTACGCGCTGGAGACTGCTCCCAAGAAGGAGGGCGCGCGCTTAAGCTTTATCTACGACACGCTCATGCAGATCATCGAAGCGCACACCCCCATTACGCAGGCAGTGCTTGAGTCGGGCTCGTATGGGGGCAGTGGCCGGCTTTTCCAGCTCGGCGGACCCTTTGCGATCGCGCAGCTGGCTTGTACGAAAGTCGGTATCCCGCTCAGCTCAGCGACGCCGATGCAGATCAAGAAGTTCTTTGCGGCTAACCACAAGGCAGGCAAGCCTGAGATGCTGGAGGCAGCTAACGCGCTGTTTCCTGCGGCGAAGTTTGTGGCCGAAGAAGAAGACGAGATCGACGCCTTTGCCTGCGCGCTACTTGCCATAGCCCTACGTCACCCTCGCCAAGTGCGAAGGCGGCACGCGCTGGAGGTTGCCGTCAAACTCGCTAAACATGACGTGACATGGACTCACGTACCCTTACCCTCACACTGAAGGCTACACGCATGATCCTTTCCGATACAGACCTGCTTGAGCGTATAGAAGCAGGCGATGACCTCGTCGCTCCATTAGCGCGACCCGAGCTACAAATCCAGCCAGCGTCTATCGACGTGTGCCTGGGTAACACCTTCGCAGCGTATACGGAGGGCGATGAAGAGATCGACCCCTTCGACGAGCGCACATTCCAGACGCAAACCTGGATTGAGCAAGATCCTTTCATCGTCATCCAGCCTAAAGAGTTCCTGCTTGCGAGCACGGTAGAGACGATCACGGTACCAGAGGACCTCGTGTGTCGCTTAGAGGGGCGTAGCACGTATGGGCGCCTGGGCGTCGTCATACACATCACTGCCGGATTCGGTGACCCAGGCTTCTCAGGCCAGATCACGCTGGAGATATTCAACGCGAACGTGCGGCCTGTACGCTTGTACATTGGTGAGCGTATCGGGCAGATCGTCTTTGAGGAGTTAAAGACCCCTGCTACGCGCGGCTACGGCGGGCCACGCAGCAAGTATCAGCACCAGCAAGGTGCAACGCCCCCGCGGGCAGACGTCGCAATGACCACCTACACACATGATGAGGAGTAACACACATGGCTAAGATCACACCGGAGCTCAAGCAAGTATCAGAGCATGTCTACATCTGCATGGCGGACGCCGACACACGTGCCGTCATGGGGGCAAAAACGTCCCGTGTACGCGACTTCGAGACGCGCTGGGACAGCGACCGCTTGGCGGTGGAGCACACTTGGGGCGACGCCGCAGACGACTTTAAAACGTTCCTGCGCCAGAATCTGGCGGGGTACGGCCACGCAAGTATCGCAGAGATGGCGGAGCTGTTCGTCCATGTGAAGAACGTGGGGTGGCCGATGGCGTGGCTACTAGAGGACTACCCACTCTTTAGAGGCCAAGAAGTCTCTACGCGCGCCATTAACATGGCCAAATCTGGTCGTATGTGCCTGGGAGCCCCTGAGAGCCTGCGCCCACTTCACGAGCAATGGTTGGCCGTCTTTAACGAGCTCAACGAGACGATTGTTGCTGGGGGCGGGTACAAGTTTGACCAGATCAGGTGGGCACTGCCAGGCACACTACCTGCGGGCGTTACGATGACCGGCGACGTGCGAAGCGTGGTGCGCCACCTAGAGCAGATCGAAGGCATGGGTGACGCGTACGCCGAGATCGCGCAGCTGTTGTTAGAAGGCGCTGCGGCGTACGCGCCGGAGACTGTAGGGGCGGCGCGTAAAGGGCCACGCAAGCCTGAGCTCGACTGGGCAGAGACGCGATCGAAGTACATGCGCCCAGACCAGCGCGACGCAGACGGCGCATACGTCTCATGTCTGTATCGCTGTAACCGCGACATCCGCGCGTGTCGTCCGCGTACCGCGGTGGAGCACCTGGACAGGCGGTGGGCGCATGTTGGGTTGTTTCAGTTCGAGGTCTTTTGCTCCGTCGCAGCTGCGCGAGACTGGCACCGCCACCGTGCGGTGATGCCGTGGACGCTTGAAGTGCCAACTGGGTCGCTTCGTCGTGCCTCTGCGAAGTACTACCCCATGCTGCATGACAGCAAATACGACGAGCTGTGGGATGCCACGGAGAGCGCGTACCAAGAGCTGGCAAGGAGTGCGCAGCCCTGGGAAGCGCTCTACGCGCTGCCATTTGGCGCGATGATTAAGCTTACCTGCACGGCGACACTGCCTGCCTTGCTGTACATGTTAGAGTTGCGCGCGAGCGCATCAGGCGCTAACTTTGAGTACAAGGACCAAGCCATCCAGGGCCTCATCCAGCTCCGAGATGCTGCAGGACCTCAAATCACCAACGCAGCGGGTCTGTCGTTAGTGCTGGACTCACTTAAATAGCAGGAGCATCTATGCGAAGTTACCGGGCCCTAGGCGTGGCCGTCGTGGAGAAGTTGGCGTTTAGCAACCCATTCGCGCGCGAAGAGGACAACACAGCGCGCAACCTCGCAGTAGGTGGCGGTTTGCTCGGTACTGCGCTCGGAGCCGGCAGCTACGCGCTTCGCAAGCCCGGTATACGCGCAGCACTCGGGCACGCGTTCCCTGGCGTTGTGGAGGCGCGTAACGCTATCATGCAGCCCGGTCGCAAGGCTGTGCTGGATCAGGTGTTGGAGCAGAGCACCGGCGTGCCCGAAGCTGCGAGAATGGAGATCGAGCGTCAAGCCAAGTTCATCGCAGAGCAGATGCAAGCAGCGGGGCTCGACCCAAAGGCCGCCCGTATCGCTATCGCAGGGCTCGGGGGCTCTGGCAAGGGTACGTTAGCTCGTGCGCTCAAAGAGCAGCTTGGCATCGATGCGGTGGAGCTCGATGATCTCACTAAAGGCATGCGCCCCTTTACGAACACGTTGGAAGAGGCGCTCGGCACACCAGAGACGACCAAGCTCAGGCGTGGCATGATGTATGACCAAAAACGCGTAACCACCGAGCTCGACCCCGACATCTTCGACGCTGTGATCAAGCTCAAGCGCGATCCGGAGAGGATCAAGCAGCAGCTATACGGACGCGGACGCGGCGCGTGGCAGGCAGACCTCATGGACATGGACCGCAGCCAAGCGGTGCTCGACCGCTCTTTCGACTTGTCACGTGGCAACGCGCTGGAAGTTGGAGACGGTGTCGCGTTAAAGCTTCGCCCTCAAGAAGGGTTTGGCCTGCGTGAGGCTCTGGACGCTGACCTCGCCACCAAGGGCGTGCGCCCAGATGGCATGTCGCAGTTGCAGAAGCTGCAAAAATCCGTCGACCCCAAGAGGCTGGCGCTCAATGGCGTGGCTGGCGAGTTTAAGCTCGATGAGCTTGGGCAAGCCGCGGGGGCTACGTTAGGCGGCGGAGCGCTGCTTGGTACTGCCGGTTACATGGCCGGCGCTTAATCAGCGACCTATCGCGTAGCCTGTGTACGTGCCCACAGCAAACGCCGTAACGAGCCCGACCACAACCCAAGGCAACGCGCCTTCTTTAACGGACCACACACGGGACGTCGCCTCTTCTCTGATGGCGTCGTCCCGTTGTTTTTGTGCGATGACCGCTTGGTCGCGCCAGAAGTCAGCGTTCTCTGTTGCCAGCGCCCTCGCGTGCATAAGCTCTGCGATAATGCGCGTATCAAGCGCGTACACCGTGTGCAGGAACTGATACTGTGCATAGAGCTCGACAAGCATCTTAGTGTCGCGAAATGACATCACGGCTTGGTCATTGACGACTTCCCAAGCCGGCTTAGGGAGCAGCGGCACGGCAGGTCGTGGAGCTTCTTGACAGACGCCAGCAAACGGCCACAGCACGCTGAGCACGATGAGTAGCCTACAGATTTTGGTACGCATCGTAGAGCTCCTTCCACGCAGACACCTGGTCTAGCGTGGCTTTCGTGGATTTGTACTTCTCGCGCTCGGCCTCAAGTGTGGTGCCGATTTCTTTTAGCTCGCGCTCGGTGCGCGCATCACCGCGTGCAGGCCGCGCAGATGCACGCTCAGCGGCCTCAAGCCTGAGCTTTGCGATCTTTTCTTGCGCTTCCAGCTGTTTGATGCGTGTCTCAGACCGGTGCCATAACAAGACCACGATGGCGCCGACCAAGACGGCGCCTACGACGTAGATCCATCTTTTATAGGACGTTACATCGTTCAGGTACGCTTTACGTGCAAGGTCAGTCAGCCATGCTTCCATCTCAGTCCTCCCAACGCTCGTAGTGCATCCATAGAGGGGGCCTGCCTTGGTCCGAGTAAGTGTAGCTGGACGCGGGCAGGTCTGTACTCAGCGCACGCACTTCTATCTGGCCGGAGCCCTGATACAACACCACAAGCGTTTCGTCCGTGGAGCCGACGCTAGCGATAACGTCTGTCGTAGGCGCCGCAGTCTTCCATAGCTCCGGGACACTGCGTAAGCAGTAGTCATAGACAGCTACGGTGCTCACATTACTTGTCGAATTGTCGGAGAGGCGGGTCGCGTAAATATAGCGCGAGTCCGCCGCAAGCGACGTGAACGCCTCGTTGCCGCCATCCGCAGGCGCGACAGCTAAAGCGGTGGGCTCCACAGATAGGTCAGTCTTACGCAGCCTTATAATGTCTGCGCCACCTGCACCAACGTTTTTACCTGCGACGTAAACGTGGTTCTGCGTCATCACAAAGCCGGCGCCGTCTGCGTAACTCGTCGTGGGTGACGTGCCCGCGTCACCAATATCTGACGAGAACGTGAAGGTGCCTGCTCCTGTAGCCTTGCGTACGCGGTATCCTTTGGTACCCGAGCCATCGAACGCGTAGAGAACATAGACGCCGCGCGACGTGCTACTTGAGCGGTCGGTGCGTCGGTCAGCGTCGATCCCCAACCACGTGAACTCGTCCGTGTCGGTTGAGGTGAGCATCGCGGAGCCCGCCGGCACATAGGTACTGGTAGGTACGCCCGTGAGCACCCACTGAAACGATCCGGGGACAGGCTCGGACTTCGACAAGACGTACAGGTACTCGCCGCGGTTGATAGCGTGCGATATCTCTGCGCCGGACGTAAGGCCTAAGTCTGTCTTGGCCATCAGCGCCGTGGTGAGGTCTGCGTTATACAGAGCCACAGTGTCATCGGACATTCTAAACAGCACCGTATCGGTGCACACTGAGATAGAGACCACGTCGGCCAAAGCCAGTGTCGTGATAGGGGTAAGCGCCAAGAACTCGCTCAAAGCAGAAACAGCGTAAGCACGTACAGTCGTCGCGTCAGCGATGTAGTAGAATCGCTCTCCCACTGCACCTGCGACGATTGTGCCGGTGACGCTAGCGCTTTTGATTGTGCCCAGCAGCGGCACGCGCACAGCACTGCGTCTGTACGTGAAGGGCAGTCCATCAGCTTGCGCAGACGTCTTACTGATCTGGCTAAGGTAGTTCGTCATCGAGTACAGATTGGTGACGAACTCGCTGGAGGCTTCTAGCTCATCTATGCGTGTCTCTGCGGCGTCTAGGTCCTGCTGGATGTCTTCCAGATCAGTGTCGATCTCCGTGAGCACTTCTTGGACACTGTATGCCTGAGACGCAGGCATCGTGATACCGTCCATGTAGACACTGACGACCTCTGCCCCGTAAGAGTTGGCATCAGCCGCGGGCGGTGAGCCCAGCGCGCGCGTCAAGTCCGCGCGCAGTGTGATGTCTGTGTTAACTACGGCGCTGTATGTCGAGTCCTTGACGAGCGGGAACCCGTTGACAAGCTGCAGGGTGCCCTGGATGACTTTGCCGATGGGTACACAGAACTGCGCCTTCTCGGGCTCTCGAGACAGGTTCACAAGGCTGCCGACAAGAAGGTCAGACGCGGAGCTGTTCTCTTGAGTAGCTTGGCGTCGTGCAGCTTCGGTGGCGAAGTATATGCCGAGCGTGTCCCCTTCACGCAGCAGGTTATCAACGCTCGCGCTGAAGAACGATGCGAGCACCGCTGTGGTGACCCTGAAGTGAACCCCGTCCAGGCCGCCTGCGAGCGTTGATTTGGGAACATCGTACATCCCGTCAGCTGTAGAGCCTGCGCCTGCGTAGCTAAGCGTCACAAGCGCGCCAGCTGCGGGATGAGAGTTCACTGCGCTGATTACCGATGCGATCGTGTGCCCCAGGCCAGAGTCGTAGGTGACAACGATGTTGCGTGCTCCAGGCAGTAGCGATGGGTCGCTCACCGTGCCGTCGCCTTGAACATCAACATTGATGGCGCCGGAGCTTGGCACATCGGTGATGGTGACGGAGATGCTGTTACCGCCATCAAACGCAGCTACGTCTGCTAATACGCGGATGAGATGGTTTAGACCGTCGCTGAGCTCCGTGTGCGCGTACCGTGTGGGGTAGCGCGTGCCCACGCCTTCGTAATAAAGGCTGCGGGCTGCGCCCGCTGTGTACGCAGGCACGATAGTTAACACGTTGCCTGCGGCAAGCACCAGCGCGCCCGTGCCTCCTGACGCCGTGGTGCCACCCCACGTGATGCCTGGAGGAGCGCCGTCAAGATACATGAACATCGCTCGGTCATGATCTCGTAGCAAACGCGTGTTGTTGGCTTCCTCGCGCAACGTGTCGGTACGTTGGCGCAAGTTATCCATAGGGCGACCAAACGTCGAGGCGCTGAATCGCTCACCGTTCTGAAGTGGGGCGATCGACGCCGCGTCAGCTTCGCCCGTGTCGGTTCCGTTGGAGAAACTGATCTGATCCGTCATAAACTACCCCTTACGCTATGGTGAACTGGATGCGCCACCGAAAGTCCAGCGCAAACGTGTTGTCTTTTGGTACTGCGCCGGTCAGCTGTCGTGCAAATAGCGGCGTGGACGACGCGAGCAGCGGGTCATCGTTATCGCCGCGCATGTACAGTCCGATAGCGCGTACTATCGTGCCGTTACCTTCTGCCTGGGACAACACGGCTCTGTACTCCGTGAGGCCTTGAACAGCGCCTACGTTGGTGTCGACGTCCGCAGCGCGGTCAAACACCGCGCGCTTCACGACGGTTCCCGTCGGTCCACTGTCTGCGGCGGTAACGTCTGCCAGCGCCACGGGCGACGACTCAACCCACAGAGAATGAACCGCGCGCTCAGCGGGGTCAACGCCCGATTTCTGAGTGACGAGCTCCGAGAGCGCCGTGAGCGCAGACGTGACGATGTGGTTACGTCCGCTGTACGCCAGCTCACGTTGCCCGTCTTGGTACACCCGGTAAATCTGTATATGCCCCATAAGCATGGAGCGCGAGCCGACGCCATCTGGCATAGTGAGCCTCACTGTAAGCTGAAGACAATGCTTCCTGCGGCGAAGGTGAGTGTGTCACCGTCAAGCACGCTACGGGACGCGTCCAGCGCGGTGTGAAAGAGTAGGTTGCCGCCGCTCACTGCGTCGTATAACCCGACATGCGTGATGGTGCCGAAGTCTGCACCTGACGCCGTAAACGTGACGTCCGCGTCTGAGTCGGCTACGCCGCCTGCTGAGGCGTTAAACGTCGCAACCTGACGGGCGTAGCCTCCCGTAGATACCTCAGTGCCTGTTCCGGCATCAGTTGGGTCATTCAGGAACAACGCAAGATACACGTTGGCGGGCGAGGTCATCGACGCCGTACCGAGTACGTGATCGAGTACTGCGTTCTCGCCGTAGTTAGACAAAGCGGCCATAGCACCTCCTTATACAGATAAGTAGCATACGCGATCTGTTTGAGTTAGGAAACCGTCGCGTTAGCGCTCGCGCCGAATATCGCCGTGCCAAGCGCGCTGGCGTGCGTACCGGGTTCTTGTAGCGTGATGCTGGCGGGCCAGTCTATGAGTCGGTACGCATATGGGCTGACGCCAAAGGTGACGACGGGGTTAGGGCCACCTATCACTACCGGCGTAGCGAAGCGTCTCGGCGCGCCAAGCGTCCAAGTGTACCCAGCCGCAGCGGGGATAACCGCTGGAGCGTTGGTGATCGCGTCAACGAGGAACACGACGTGGGCACTCGTACGTCCTCTGATGTGATAAAGTCGCTCTACGCCGCCTATAACGATGAAGATTTCGCGGTACACATCGAAGTCGTGGAACTCAAAGTTAGCGTCGGTAAACAGCGCGCCGCCTGCCGAGCTCCCCGTTACGCTGGCAGGCACCGAAGGCGTCGCCCCTACAATCGTTGCCGCAGGCTCAGCGGCCATGCCGTAGACGACGCACGCTCGCGTTGCTGTGCCGCTGGCTGTGGCCGTAATAGCTACGCGCGTGCGGGGCGCTGACATGGTAAACACGTTGGACACGCCAGGGTCCAGCGTGAAAGACACACCCGCAGGTACAAAGCTTACGCCGTTGTGGAAGGCGACGCTAACGTCGATGGCGTCGCCTGGCGTGTAACCCTCGAACTGCGCCGTGAACACGAGGCTGTCTGCTTGGTCTGCCCACAGCAGCTCAGTCTGTATCCCGAGCTCGCTGTCACGCACGACATCAATCCACGCAAAGGGGTTACCTGCGTAGTAAACATACGAGCTCAACAATGTGCCTGCTTGAATGCCCTGCTGCGCGTTGGTTATCGCCGCAATAGGCTGCAAGCCGAGTGTAATAGAGTCCGCGACGTTGATGACATCAAGTACGCTCGCGCCGCCTTCGAGGTAGATGTAGGTGTACGAGGGCTTGGACGCTAAAAGTACGGCTCGAACGTCTTCCTGTGTCCGCAGGTACGGCACTTCGTACTGGGACAGGTCGTACGTGATGTACAGCGTATGACGACTCACTAAGTCCGCCATAACGTTAAAGCCCAGGTTGTGTCTGAGCCCTCCGCGTGCGGCGACTTCCCAGTCCAGCAGCGCGGTGACGGTCATGGTTTGACCGGCCACGTACGCCCCCGCGAATGCGCTCTCTGCAGGAGCCAGCTTAGCGCGGTTCCCGCCGTATAAAGCGTCTACTCGTAAGAGCTCCCCCACAAACCCCGGCTCACTTGATGCCGTGACTTTACAGATACGTCCGATGTCTGACGGTCGCCATGAGCGACCGCTTGTCTTAAGCACCGTAGCGACACCTGTGCTCTCAACAAGAAACGTCATCGACTGGCTTGCTACTAAGCTGGAGATATCAACGCTGGAGTTGATTTGGGGCACTAGGCCGCTAGATATCGTTAGCCCGAGGATAGGCGTCGATGTGCTCGCTATACGAAGTTCTCGTCCTACGAGCGCTGGCAGCAGCTCTTGATTAGCCAGCGCGGGTGCGAGGTCGGTGGGCAAGTCGCCTACATCGCCATCTTTGCCGGATATCGTAGCGATGACCGCTCCGTTCTCGTCCGCCCCGATGAACACGCGAGGCTCGCCAACGAGCAGAGGCCTAGACAGTGTAGCGTTGTTTTCGTACAGCTGCGGGTCGATAGGGTGGTCTTGCGTGTTGCTAAGCGCGACGAGCTCAGGTGGTATGCGTTTGTTGTAGAACCACAACGGGTCGCTTACGTTGTCTGCGAGCGTGAACAACGTGGTCAGGCTTTCAAACGCTTTAAGTACGTAGTTTGGGACGATCTGCGATTTCAGCGACCCTTTGGGCACCGCGTACGAGGTACGCGAGGTCACGACAACGTCTACCGTCGCCGCGCTGGTGTCCACGGATACGACGTACTCGTGCTCACTGCGCACAACCGGCACACCTACAAAAAGGTTAAGCGCCGACTCAATACGCGGTAACGCAGGACCGTTGACGAACAACTGCCAGATGCCGCGGATAAGCGCCTTGTATCGCTCCGACGACACGTCGCGTCGACGCAGCAACGAGCCGAAGCTTCGGTACAGATTGTCCAAGTCGAGTAACGCGTCACTTGACCATAGCGCGACCTGGTCTACGCGTTCTTGCGACGTGTGCTGCCAGCCTATGTTTTGTTGATCTGCCGTGAATAGCGTCACTGCCTCTGTGAACTCTACTACAGTAGGGCTGACAACGCTTTGGATCACGCGCGTCTGCGTCTTGGTGCGGTCGCGCGGGTCGGTCATCGTAATCTGTGTGTTTACGTCCTGTGCCGTAAATCGCGTGGGCTGGCTTACGGCCCATGACAAGCCTGTTTCTGCGGTGACGGTGGCGTCGACGGTGACCTGTGCAGGTGACACCACTTCGACGATAGTTCGCGAAGTGGCCACCGCGATCGCACCGCCAAGCAGCGTGATCACATCGCCTACGCGTGCCAAGCCTTTGGCCGTAGCAGGCAGCGTTATGGTCGTTGTGCCGTACGTTACAGCACCGGACCCTGCGTCTATCCGTGTCTCGACGGTTAGCCTAGAAGGCTGCGCAAGGGAGAAGCTTGCGCTAACGCCCTCCGCGTACAGCGTAGGCACGACGGATATCTGGCGAGAGGTCATACCCGCCATACCGAACGGGTTGTCGCGAAAGCGTATCTCCTGGTTCTCGACATCAACCACGTAGTCGACTTGGTGCTCTAAGATAATGGTGGGCGCGAGGACTTGGTTCATAAGAAACGGCGCAGACACCAGTCTCTCCGGCAGAGGGTGTACGTAAGGATACGTCGCGTCGGTGCCTGTCCGTGTTAAGTCGCGCCTGAGCGTGACTAAGTGCCAGTACTCTTTATTGAAGACCGGGATGTCATCAAGCGACACGTTTAAGATTTGCGTCAGGAGGTCTAGGTACGCCTGGCCCAACTGCACTTCCGTAGCGGCGTAGAGCTGCTTGAGCTGGTTACGGTCTGCGAAGACCGTCTGCCAAAACGAGGACAACCCTTCCAGCAGCGTGTCTTGCTTAATGTTGGGCTTCTGCATGGCTAGACCACTCGGGTGACGGTGATGAGGTCGAAGTAGGTGAGGTACCTGACGGTGTTATCGCTTACGCCAAGCAAGAGAGGGTCATCGAGGCGCTCCGCTGCCGTAACTGCGGTGCTCTTGGCTGCATCGATAACCACCGCATCTTGTGTAGCATACGGTATCGCACGGCCATCGGGCGCGTAAAGCGTGTAGCGTATGGTCATGGGCAGCTCCACACTCCCGATCAGGTCGGGGTTGGTGTTATGGAACTCCGCCACGATGTCAGACACGTCTATCGTATCCTCAGCAGGATACGCGTTGATGAAGTCTACGATAGCCTGCCTCAGCTCTCGAACAGCGGGCACTTCCGGCGCGTTGCGCTTTAATCGGTAGCGAATGTCGATGCCCAGATACACGGGTGAGTACGCCTTGCCCAGCGTTGATGCGCAGGATACGCGGCTGGCACTCTGCCCAAGGAACGTGCTGACTGCAGAGAACCCTGCGACGGTGTCGTAAACCACGCGGCAGACGTATCCGTCGTACTTGGCTGTTCGGTTGACTTCCCAAGACAAGCGGCGCTCTGCTGCGGGTGTCCACGTGACGTCTCGTGGGTTACTCAGTACGACCTGTGTCGCACTTAGCCGGGACTCAATCAAGAACTCACCGCGGTTAGCGGGGAAGAAAGCGTTCAAGATGCGCAAGGTAGCGCCCACGTCGCTATCGGAGAACACGGCGGAAGACGCCGTAAAGACGCGAGCGCCGCTTAGCGTCGCTTGTGCGCCTGTCAGGTACGGAGCCCACCCCACTCGCAGCATGGACAGTTGCTCACCTGAATGGCCATAGAGGGGGTTAACCACCTCCACCTGGTACTCAAGTTGTGCGCCGGACTGTCTCGTAGGCGTCACGTTGGTACGTATAGGGAAGGTCACCTCTCCAGTTAAAGGATCAGCGTCAGGATCGCCAGGACTTAACACAGACACCGATCGTATAAGGTACATCGGGTCAGTAGGAAGCACGATCACCCCAGGCTCTGAGATGACACGCGTAAATTCACCGGTGAACCTGCGAGATACGCGGTCGTCATACGCGCCGGCGTTAGAGCCGATCGAGTACTCTACAACCCGCGTGTAGACCTCAAAGTCGAAGTTAGGTGTGCCCTCGTCGACTAACGCTGCGGTGTCGAGCGTTACGGTGCTGGTCGTCGGGTTGACTGCGCTGATGCGGTACGTCCCTTCGTTGCCAGCCACGGATCGCGTGATGCGGATATACGCACCTACGTCGCCTGTTGTAAACTGAGCGTTGACGTTCTGGAGAAGATTGGGTGCGGTAACGGTGCCTGTGTTGAAGGTGGCGCCATCGCGGGATGGGGTGGGTAGCTCTTGACTAAACGGCTGACGCTCCTGTACCCGCAGATACGCGGCCTTGACCGTCTCGATCAAGTACAGGCGTGGCTCGCTGCTTCCTGCGTTGTAGATGCGCAGCACATCGCCCGGCCTGACTACGGTGCGCAGGTCGGCGATGTCAGGGTCTTTAAACGCCGTGATGGCAGGCCTGCCATCTATGAACTGCGTACCCACAGTGGCCTGGTACATACGCTCCGGCGCGACGGGCATGTTGACATACACGTCTGTGGCGCCTCCGACATGAAACTGTGTCATCGGACCGGCCAGATCGTACACGTCTCGACGTAGCTCCGGCTGCCCCATGCCCGCCACATAAACATCGGTGATCTCAGAGAACGTGTCCTGCAACACCGCAGTGATAGACCGCGCTGAGTTGAGATCCCTCACGGTGATGGCGTCAGGCACGCGTGCGAGGAGCTCCTCTGCTGTCTCGGGCTCGGTCGCCTGACCAAACGCGGACTCGTTCTCGACAAACGATAGCGCCGTACTAAACGGCGTGGTCGCTGCGAAAAGACCCGCGCTTACGGCGTACGCGTTACCTACGAACTCCGCGACGACAGGCACGCGCAGGACATAATCCGTGACCGCACCGGCGCTGTCGAGGTTAGGCAGCAGGTCGCTGGCCAGGAACGTGTAGTCCGTGGCCTGGTCTAACCTGAAGCGTAGCCCGGCAGTTTTGGCGAAGACCACGGCAGGTGTGATGCGGCCATCGACACGGCGTGTGAAGTGGATCGTTACGACACCACGCACGCGCGTGCCAGCTCTGGGGGTAACGAACCAGTTGGCTGCCAACGCCTGGGCAGCGGCGAGACGCTCATTGGGGTCTTCGAGTAACCCGATTGTGTCGAAGCTCGTCGCGTACCGGATACGCGTCGCTTCGCCGCGCATCGCGCCCACGATAACGGCTAGCGCGTTGATGACGTGGTCGCGAAGTGCAGAGCCCCTGGAGTAGTCTGCGTCAGGGAAGGCTTCGACTAACACGGCCTCTAGGAACGCCTCCGCAGCTCGGAGGTCTTCTTGACTCAATGTCACGTTGGCCATGCTTAAACCTTATAGATTACGGTACGCTGATGGTAGCCGCCGTACCTTCTTGATTTCGTATTCTCACGCGTAGCGTAATCCCAAAGTCACCTGGAGATACGGTGAGCTCAGTGATGGTCGCGGACGCGAAAGCGTCTTCCGTGGACTCTGGGGGGTATTGTGCCTCGTAAAGCGCCATCCGTCGATTAGCTTTTGACACCGCTATTCGACAAATCTCCTCCAGGTCGCGCGTCGCTGATACGTTGCTGCCTACCAATGACATGAAGGCTGTCCCGCGGTCGGGATCCAGCGGGTCAGAGCCTTGCTCGGTTAAAAACTCGAGCGCCCAGCGATTGACTAAGCGCTGTATACCTCGCACGGAGATGGTCTTGCGAAAGCCGTAGGTGTAAAGGCCTTTGATAACCGACTGCTGCGCCACGGGCAGGGGCTGGACATGGACGTCGTACGTGCTCATGGGATGACCTCGAAGGTGCTGGTATCAACGCCTACGGCTTGCTCAGTGCGGGCGACGAGTACTTCGTTTGCGGCGAGCTGCGCCTCGTAGAACTCACGACGAGAAGCGGTGGCTAGCTTCGCCGCGCGTACGAAGGACGCAGCAACGTTGTATGCAGCTGCGGCCTCGAGCCGTCCGTTAGCCGTGCCAGCGGACGTGAGCGCCTTGCTTGCCTCGACTTGCACACTTAACGCCTCAGTCAGCTGCGTATTGACGCGTTCCCGCAGCTCTCCAGGATTGGGACAGACGGAGAAGATGGGCTCGGGGTCTATGGAGACGTTGTACGCGTTTGATGAGTAACCGCCCACAGGCTTGCCATCGGTAAGCGAGCCGATATTGATGCGCACCTCGAAGTGGAGGTGCGGGTACAGCTTGTCGTGCACGATCACGAACCCGCGGCGGTCTGTCGTGCTTGAGTTGCCCTCTGAGGCGCCTGTGATGCCAAGCACTTGACCTCTGGTTACCCTATCGCCCTTCTTAACGCGGAACTCGGCAAGGTGCGCGTACCGCGAAGTCACGCCGCCCTCATGAAGGACGAAGACCACGAGGCCATACGTGTTCGACTCGTCAGCGCGTATGACCTCGCCGTCGTCTATTGAGTAGCACTCTTGGTTCTTGCCAAACCCGTTCTTCAACGTCGCGTAGTCTACGCCGAAGTGTCGTCTGTACAAAGCCTCGCCCGTGTCCGGGTCAGACAAGATTATGCGCGCCTCACCCGGAGAGCGCGCACGCGCAGGGAAGTTGCGCTTCTTACCCCAAGGTGAATTGCCAATGGTAGGATTAACGAGAGGCTTGACCCAAGAGACAACGGCGCGGTCGAATACGGCTCTAAAGGCGGTTTCATAGGTACCTGCCTGTGCGCTGTCCACGAAGGCTGAGATGCGTCGATAATCGGCTTCTGTATAGCCGTTGCGTGTGCGGTAGCGTACGTATGCACCTTCTTTGTAGGTGGCGAGGTCTTGAAGGTACTGTCCCTCAATGTACGCAAGAGCTTTACCTGTGGCCCGACGAGCATCTTGTAATCGGACAGTGTCCGCAGTAGCTGGACGGGCCTCCAGAAGAGGGGCAGCGCTACCCCCGCTTGCGATCGTGTTGCGCGAGCAGCCAAAGGGCACAGTCATGCTCGTAAGCGCGCTGATTCCTAGCGTAGCTGCTTGCGCTGACGTAAAAAAATCAGCCTCAACGCGGGTCGCCTCCGGGACTACGCGCTCACCGTTGTTCTTCCAGAACTCAAGCGCCTCGTTGAAGCGGTCCAAGTACGCGTCTCCGCCGTGTTCAGCTGCCAGTAGCGCGCGCAGCTCGGCTTGTGATGCACCAGCGTCTTCGGCGGCGTTATAGTCCAGCAGAGCGTTTACGCCGATCTTCCAGCCAATAGCGACCTTGGCAGGTATGTAGTCGTGGCGTTTTCTATACTTCTCGCTCACAAAGAAGAAGTGTCTGATGGCGGTCTCAGCAGCTTTCTCTGGCGTCATCTTGGTCAGCGAGACGGGGATGAGGTCGGGCTCTGCCTCTTTGCCGTTCGACTTGCCGATCTGGAGAAGACCGTAGTACTGCGAGCCTCGGCGGTGGTTGTACGGGTCTCCGCCAGACTCGATTGTGATCATCGCCAGCACAGTATCGTCGGAGTATTGATCCTCCGTAAGACCGAGGTCGCTGCGTACACGCCGTACGAGGGGCAACCAGCCTTTTACAATGCGGTGGTTTTTGTAGATCGTATCCATAGAGTGCCTTTACAGGTGTTGCTTGAGGGTATTCTTGATCTGAGTCTTTCGATACGAGAGCTGCCCCACCGTAAGTCCGGTTCGCTTGCAGAGCTCTGTGTTGGAAAGGATCGGCTTACCACTGTACCCTGTAGAGTGCTCGAAGATCAACTTGTCTGTGGGGTTTAGATCGTAATAGAACATATTAACGATGCCGTCTGGAGAGTCGGCTGCCCACGCGCTTTGCGTCTCAAACAAACCGCCGCCGACATCCCCAGACTCAAGGAGCTCAGGTGCTGTCGCGCTCTGTATCTCGCTGATCATCTTGGGCGACCACTTAAGGTGCTGCTGTAGCTCTTCGTTCGTAGGCTCCCGACCGTGGATAGACATCAGGTCGTTCTCCGCGCGATTGAGCGCCATGACCTTGAGCTTCTTGTGCTCCGGGGTGCGTACGGCGTCCTGGTGCGAGTACACCGTACGGCTCAGCTTTAAGAGGCGGTTTGTGATGTGCGACGCAAGCGCTGCGCCCCCTGTGGGGGAGTAGCTCTTGATGGCCTCCAGTGCCAACGCCTTTGCTTTAGCCTCCAAGACGGGCCGCGCGATAGGACCCACCCACTTGTTCACCTCTGCCTGAATGACAGGGTCCACCTGACGCATCAAAGCCTGCAGGTTTGCGGGGCTTGGGTTGCTCTTGTACGCCTGCCAGAGCTCGATGTCGCGCTGTTTATTGGTTGCCACGGTGCTCCTCTACTTGCCTTCCCACAGTTTACGCACACGCTCTTCCATGCTGCGTTTCTCGAGCTTGTCAGCCAGCGTATGCGCTCCGCCAACCACGCCCGCAACGCCTAGTGCTGTATTGGCAGCACCAAAGCCCACGCGCCTCTTGTGGTTGCGTGCGTACTCCGGAAGCGCCTCGAGCGCCTCGCGCACCACATTCATGCGTGAGAAGTCTTCGCTACCTGGGATGTACTTAGAGGGGATGTCCCACCCAGGTACAAGGTGCTTAATCCCCATATCGGGCGCATCCACGATGTGCTCGTCGAGTACGCCGCGTGGCATGTAGACACGCTTGTTTACACCGGTAGGGTCATCCAGCTGGCGCATGCGCAGCGCGGGACCAAGATCGCCTTTGTGAATCTCAGCGCCGACAAAAGGGTCAAACGTATTCGAGGACAGGCCCGTAGGCCCCGCCGCGGTCATCGCATCACCGATAACACGGCGCGAGGCAATTCCCAGCGTATCTTCGACGGCGCTGGGCAGCCCGACCGCAGAGCCCACGACGCCTAAGCCGGTAAGTGCGATGCTCGCGTTAGACGGCGGTTCTTCCTTGAGGCCAAGAGATATGAGGATCTTATCAAGCGCGTCTGGCATGAGTTACCCCGCGTTGTGTCGTCGTTGGTATACGTCCTCTCGGTACGCTAGTAGTCTGGCTTCCCAATTTACACGCGTGTCGGTGTCGAGTACAGAGCATTGTGAGCCATCGGTCTTCACACCGGGGCGCTCCCCAGGCCCAGGGACGAGCGCCAGAATCTTGGCGTAGTAAGGCGCGCCTTTGCCATACAGCGGATCGCTGGTCGGCACCAACCGCTCTCGTACACCTCGCTCTGCATTAAACGTGATGTACTCGTCTAAGGTACAGACTGGACGAGATACATACTTCATGGCCTCCCGGTGCGTTTGCCGCTCTTTGCGCGCCACGAACGTCGGTATGTACCCCGTGTCGTAGTCTGGGATAGCGCGTACGCCGTACTCGAGTGGCCCAAGTGTCTTATCCAGCACAAGGCCGATCTCCTCATCGTAGTTAAACGTCGACGGGGCGTCGGGATTGGCCTTGTAAAACAGCTGCTGATAGTAAGCCTTCGCGTTGGCTTGGATCTGAAAGCGCTCACGAAGCTCACGAATCGGATGAAACGGTGCGTAGGATACAGCGCCCAGGTTCTCGCCGTATAACGCCCTAAGACCCACATACTGCTCCATGAACTCGACGAAGTCTTGCGCGAAGCTGTAGCTCACAGACGTCGTCATGCTGGTATGCGTTAGCGTGTGTGACACGCTGAGCGCGTCAGCGAGGACGTGCGTCTTATTGATCGTCCCGTCGATGACAACCAGTGGGAATCCATGAGAGATGTACGGATTAAACACCATCGTTACGGACCCGTTGCGGTGGGCGCCCCGTGCACGGTAGTGCTCCATCGCGGCGTACAGTATTTGTGCGCGCGGAGCTTCAGCGGAGTCCTTGGAAGAAGACATATACGCAAACCACGAGGGTGTGTCGATGTTTTGGTACACAGGCCCTTTGTAGAACTCCTCCGGGAAGACCAGGAAGTTGTCCTGGTTGACGCTGGCGCTGTCCTTACGGCGAGACAGCATCTGCTGCGCCTCTGGCGGAAACGCGACGGTCATCGCGCGCTCGATGAGGGTCGTGACGCGCTTGTCTGGTGCGATGACGCGGAAGATATGCGGGTCGCCCAAATAGGTACGCGTGGGCTGGCTTGCGTAGTTCTCGGCGCTGTTGTGGCTGATTGTCATGGAAGGCCATACGACATTGAACCTGGGCGGTATGCCGTAGTAAATTCGTGGCTTAGTGATGTACTGCGTTAGGCCTGGCACGTTGACGCCGTCTACGTACTCGCCATCTACCTCTCGGAGCTTATCGTTTAGCCCGACAAAACAAGGCGCTAACCCCATGTGGAGGTCGTAGTACACGTGTTGAAAGATCGACTGCAGCATCTGATAGTAGCTGCCTGACGTCGCGACGCGGTCACCAATCGCAGTCACGGCGTCTAACACGGACTCGTCTTGCGCCATACGTAGGATAGGAAATACACCCACACCCTCTACGTCACGCATACGGTCGGAAGGCACGCAACGCCAGCGCATACGCGTACGCCCTTCCCATCTTGAGAAAAACTGCGTAGCGACTACGCTACGGTCGTCTTCTTCTACGCCTGTACCAAGGCAGAGCTCGATCACGTTCATGAACACATCGAATGGCCGCACAACTTTCTGACCTGGGTTAGCCAGTTGTTCATTGAACAGCACGGTGGTGCGCGGGAAAGGCGCTTGCACAGAAGAGACGTTATTGTTGGACGTGCCGAGCTCGGCCTCAACCAACGTATCTGTGTTCTGGATGAAGTAAGGGAAAAACTGCGTGAGGATCGCGATCATATCCACAGCAGTAAACGTGATGCTGCGCTGCTCGGCGGTGATCGTCGTGCTCGTCTCTACGATCTCCCCATCAAACAACAAACAGAACGTCGGGTTGTCGTACGCGTGGTGGTCTAAGTAGAAGACCGTACAGCGTACGCGGTCCTCACGTCCCAAGCCCCTTAGATACGGGGAGGGCGGCATACTCACTGCGCATTCAGGGATTTGGCCAACTCCGGCGCGTATCTGAACAGAGTCGGCTGGCACTTCGATGCCATTGAAGTAGACCAGCCATGACCCTCGGTAATGCTCGTTAGTCATTCGTCACCTGGCGCTGCCGGTAAAGTCGCGGTAAAAGTCGTGCCTGCTGTGAAGGTCACTGCAGCGTACATGGTCGACGCCACCGGCGCAGACGGCGCTGGTAGCGTGAGCTGATACTGGCGGTTATACGCTGCGCCCAGCGGGGAGCTGCTCCCTACGACGGGGTCCTCGACCTTCCCCACCAGCGCGCTAGACCACGCAAGCAACGCACACGTCGCCTGTACGCGAGACACTGCCTCGTCGCGTAAAAACGTATTGAGTACCCAGTCCGCTGCGGGCGTCGTCATGCCGAGGGACGTCGCTTCGCTGAGGGCAGCCCGTAAATTCCCGTAGTAGGGCCTGAGCGCTTGATCGATTACGAGCAGCCCTACGCGCGAGTTAAACGTACCTACTGCGAAGTCTGCGCCAAGTGCTGCGACAAGCGTGCGGTTTCGTGAGCTCTGCAAAGCGATGCTGAACACCGCACGAGCTCGCGCTGCTTGACTGCCGCGCGTTGTCACGGTGGCCAGGGTCACCTTAGCCAGCCTACGCAATGCGGGCAGCCCGGTGAACTCGTTGTGCAAAGCGAGCTCTGCGGGTGTAGGCGTGTTGAGCGTGTCTTCGTAGATCACGGCGTGTTCCTGCGGGTAAGGTCTAGCGTAGACGTGCCGAGGGTTGGCGTGACCTCGCCAAATGCGTTGAGCGCTGCGTTGGCAGCAGCTGCGTACACACTCGTTAAGTCAACCCCAAAAGCTGCGCTCAGCTCCGACGTATCGGCACCTGCGCGTACTGACGCAGCGATGCGTGTGGCGGCCTCTACCGCGTCTACTGCACGTGACTCAGCGACCGAGGCCAGAAGCTGTGTGCGCGTGCCTGTGGGCACTGCCTGCCGCTGCACCGTTTCGCGCCCGGTTGAGGAACGTAGCGTGGCCCGCACAGACGTGGTGACCTCCACCTTGCGCACCAAAAACTGCGCGTTGAAGGGTACCGCGGTTTCCGTCGTGGAGTTGATGTTCATGTTTAGTGAGGTGAAAGAGCCTATGACGCGCCGGTCGTCGAAGACGAGCGTGAGCTCAGCGCCTGACTCGCTCGTCCGCGTACCGCGTATGAGGTCCTCGTACAGGAGGTAGAACGCTGTATACCAGTTATCCTGCTGTGTGTTGAGTAGCATACCGGATAGCTGGTACACCTTGCCGCGCCCGCCATAAAAGTAGGCGACGTAAGCGTCGGACAGCACCTCCGAGACTTGAACCTTCTCATTCATCGACTCGTTGACCTGTGCAAGAAAGAAGTCGATGTACCCAATGGAGCGTTGACCCGAGCTTACGCAAAGCACGTCTAGCAGTGCGCGTGAGCGCTCGGGCACCGACGCGCGGTAGGCGCGGTAGAGTCGCGCTGGGACGTCGACGTAAAACCTCGCCTGTCGATAGACGGAATCAGGCCCGTTACCTGCGTGGTACTTCGGCGTACCCGCAGGGAAGTTGGCGTAGACGCCCTTGTCGATGCTCCCCTCGTCGTATATCGATGTCGTGCCGCCTGGGATGAGGTTATTGGCCATCAGATTCGCGCCTCACGGTATGTAGGATAACCAGCCGGTCTTCCTCGACGACGTCGCGCGCCAGCGTCACGAGCGTGGGAAGCGTAACGCTGGGCTCGGTTCTATCGCGCAGATTGCGGATGATGTTGCTGTTGAGCATGCGGACTAGCACTGGTCCGGATAGCACTTCTACTTTACGCTGTACGTTGTCTGTCATATCAGTAGTTCGGTCCCTCGACAGGTACGGCGACGCCGTCGCGTTTATCGTTGAAGCGCTTGAGCTCTCGCGTATTGGCTTCTAGGGCCTTAGCGTTAGCGTTGGCGTACTGCGCAAACCGCTTAGCCATGACTGCGGTGTCGGATATCTTCTTGTCCTGGGCTTCCACTGCTTCATCAGCAGATCCGTCGCTTCCGATGACCACGCCATCACTCGTCATACCTGCTGAGCTAGATATCGCTCTCAGGAAGGCCTCGCGGTTACCTGAGCTCGCAGCGCTAACCACTGCCGGATCCAGGCGCGCTTTCTTTGCGCTAGATAGCGCGGCGATGTTCGACATGGCCTCCTCTGGAGAGGTCGTATCTGCTAAGTCTACATTAGCCGAAGTCGCCTTTGCGCGATAGCCCTTGAGCAAGCTCGCAATACCGAGCTGCGACTGCGTGTCCTTCATCGCCTGACCACGGCTGCGTAGCGTCTCTAAGCCCACCGAGGAGTACTCAGAGTCTTCGCTCTTGGCGATTTTCTTCAAGTCCTTCTGGATGACCTTGCGCATCTCCGGATTAGCTTCGAGCTTGCGCATACCTGCAGCGACTTTGTCTGCGATCTCGGGGTTGAGCGCCATGATATGCTCTGCCGCGTCTTGGGCCTCGCTTCGCCCTACGACGTCCTCCTTATTCAACATCGCAGCCAAGAACACACCGGCGATCTCATCCTCCGACATGTCTGAGAACTCTTTGAGCGTGGCACGTTGGTCATCTGACAGGTCGGAGAACTCATCAGCCTCGAAGCCTAGCCCAGTGAGACGCTTCATTAGGCTCGTCTCGTCACTGGCGCCCATTCGGCGCTCGTAGCCTTCTTTGGCAAGTCCAGACAGGCCAGCGGTGTACTTGGCCGTGTGCTCGTCCATCTGCTTACGTGTCTTGCTGTCCATAACGCCGCGCGCCAGATTGAGCAGCTTAGCCGCGCCGTCCGGTGACGCCAAGACGGCGTTGGCGTCCTTGGCGGACAAACCGGCTGACTGAAGCGCTTCAAGCATATCGCTTTGGCGCAGTGAACGGTCGTCCTCAAGCTTACGTGCTTTCTGGGCGAGGAGCACCGCTGCCTTGCTTAAGAACCTGTGCGCACCCGGTACGCCGCCGCGCACGCCACCCAACTGGGCAGCGTTAATAAGGTCTGAGCGCGCCGCTGCGGGGTTAGCGTCAGATAACTGACGCGCCCCCACGTACATGCCCGCAGCGTCGCGTGCAGCGCTTAAGCGTCGATCACGTCGGCTAGCGTTCATCCAGACATACGACTCCTTTCCGCGAGCTTCTTGGATGAGCGTGCCGATATCTAGCACGGCTTCACGAGCTATACCTGCGTCGTCGAAAGCCGTGTCAACCAAGTCACCTCCGGCGCCAGAACCGCGCTCACGGAACTCATCTGTGTAAAAGTTGCTGAGCTCTCGCGCCTTACCGCCAAGATACTCGCCCGTCGTTGCGGTGCCGTCGCCCAGATCACCAAGTGAATACCTACGTCGACCCGCTTGTACGGCCCCCGCGTACTTATACGTGCTGTCATAGAGCGGGTTCTGTGTACGCAGTTTTATGGCGCCTACAGCAGCGAGACGATTATCTTCCTCGGTACGCGCAGTGTAATTCGACATGCCTTTCTGCATACGATCCCAAGGCGACGCGCCGAATGCGTCGCCAAACCTATCCCACGCCGTGTTCGTCAGGTCCGATCTTCCGACGCGCGCGCGCTCTGCGTCGTGACCAAGGCGTTGACGCTCTGCCTGCTGCTGCTGGCGCAGCTTGTTAAAGAACTCGGGAGTCTCACCGATTTGCGCCAGAACGCGCGCCTGGTCGCCCGTAAGCCCCATCGCCTTGTAGCCGGACGTTAGATCGACGCCGAGCTGGTCTGCAAGGCTGGCGCCTTGCGTCATGAGCATCTGCTGGATCGCCTCTGGACCAGCAGAGCGCATGACCAGTGAACTGAGCTCTCGCGAGTTATTCGTGAGCTGTAGCATCCCCTCGCGGTCCCCTCGAAACTTGGAGCCGCCTTGGCGCACGGCGTCTTGATAAGATGTCTCGCCTGATTGAAGTCTGGCTAAAGCGTCTTTATCCAGGGTCAGCTTGCCGTCCGACCCTTTGCGCATCAGATACGGCAGCAGCGCCTGTTGCAGCGCTCCTGCGCCGAATGCGCCCTGCGCTTCGGTCATGAGCTGACCTACGCCGCTCTTGCCGCCGTACAGCGCAAGGGTCCGTTCATCAAATGCGCCGGATTGTACTGCGAGGTTCGCGATACCCTGCGTATACATGCCAGTCAACATGCCGCTGCCGGCGTCTAACCCGGCGCCTTGGAACGTGGAGCTGCCTTGGCTGCCTCCTCGACTCATCGCCTGATCGATGTCCAGCCCGGCCATACGCGAGAAAGAGTCCATGTTGCGCATAGCGGTTCCCATCTCGCCCACGCCGAACCCGTAACGCTGGAGCTGCCCCATCTTCTTTAGGTTGTTCTTGAAGTTAGGGTCGCCCGTAATCTCGCCCATGGTAGCCAGCATACCGACTAGACCCTTGACGGTCTGCGCGATCTGCTGCCCGTTCTGTGCGAAGTCGAGCAGGCCTTGCTCACCGCTCACCTGTGCCAGCTGCGTGATGTCTTGACGCGTCATCCCATTCTTGCGTGCGATAGAGTCGAAATCATACGTCATACGCTGCGCAGCTTCAGTTGATAGGCCGGAGCCTGACATGTCCAGGTCGCGCCCACCTACCAGGTAGCCCCTCGAGCCGAACTGTGTCTGGATAGCGTCCATACGTCGTTCGATCGCGGGCCTCGCAAACGCCGCAGTCGCATCCGCGACGCCAGGAATGCTGGCTGCGAAGAGGCCTAAGCCCATGCCTATGTTACCACCCCACGTCGCTCCCTTAAGCGCGCCCGCGCCGCCGCCGTACATACCACCAAGGCCGGCACCTATTGCTGTACCTGCCAGCGTGCCTATGGTGGAGCCCGCACCCGCCGCGAGGAGCTTGCCCGCAGAGCGTGCGTAGTCATCGTAGCGGCCTGTGATGGCGCGTGAGTACTCGCTGCCCAGGTCGAGCTGCCCGTCGAATCCGCGTCGAAACTGGAGGTCCCCGCGCATACGCTCGAACGAGTCAAAGCCGAGCGCAGAGGTGGCGCCATACGACAATGGCAGCGGGAGCAGTGGCGCAGGCGCGCTGCGTGGGCCGCCGATCTGGGTCAGCGCGGCGCCTACCCTGGGGTCGTACACAGGTTCTTGGCGGAACACCCCGTACTGGTGAGGCGTCATCATCTGCGGCGGCGCGTAGTGCATGGGCG
>Ga0100385_1001322_pt1 | contig 25548 bp, 17 predicted proteins | sample CryGeymeta201509_FD_81543 | JGI IMG/M metagenome (GOLD analysis project Ga0100385, IMG submission 81543) | Groundwater microbial communities from Crystal Geyser aquifers in Utah, USA - Crystal Geyser metaG 2015-09 | ecosystem: Environmental > Aquatic > Deep subsurface > Groundwater | place: USA... | reverse complement strand
GCGGTCCGTTGATCATTAAGATCGTGCTCGAAAAAAACCGTTATCCGGTGGGTTTCATGTTGGCGGTCTTGGCCGTTTATGTGGGCATTGCATACTCGAACCGAGTCGAGGTGCCGGATGCCGAACCGGAGAAGGCTTCGGCTTACGCGTCGGCCTGGCTAGAAGAGCTGTCGTCGGATCCAGACGAGGCGTTTAAGGTATTCAAAGGCCCCAAGGACTATAAACGCTGGTTGCCTGGCGAACTGGCGAAGATCGATAAAAGCCAGCTTAATGTTAAACGAGTGCAGAAGTATGCTCCCCAGGAACGAGAGGGGCGTGGCGACTGTAATGTTTACGACGTGTGGTTTGTGCATCCAACTGGCTCTGCACGGGTTGCTCTTAATCAGTGTTATGACGACGGCCCGGAGTTTGAGGTGATCACTGCGGACGTCAATATTGATATAGATTAAAGTAGGCTCGCTCAATAGTTTAACTTGTTTATGTAGCATCGTTTTTTTATATGTAAGCTTTGAACTCATCTAAGTAGTGGCGGGCAAATGACAGATACCAAAACGGGATTTCTTTCCGGACTTCTTTTACCGTTTTACGTGCTCTACATCGGCTTTGTTGGAGTCATCGGGTCATTCATATTGATGCCCTATCAAATCGGCGGCCCGGCGATGTTGGGGCTGTCCCTCGCGCTCGCCGGCGGTCCGTTGATCATTAAGATCGTGCTCGAAAAAAACCGTTATCCGGTGGGTTTCATGTTGGCGGTCTTGGCCGTTTATGTGGGTATTGCATACTCAAACCGAGTTGAGGTGCCGGATGCCGAACCGGAGAAGGCTTCGGCTTACGCGTCGGCCTGGCTTGAAGAGCTGTCCTCGAATCCAGACGAGGCGTTTAAGGTGTTCGAGGGGCCTGAAGATTATAAACGTTGGTTGCCTGAAAGACTCGCAAAGGTCGACAAGAGTGGGCTTAGGGTCGATCGCGTTCAGAAGTATGCTCCGACGAAAAAAGAGGGTCGCGGAGATTGCAATAATTACGACGTGTGGTTTTTACATCCGACGGGGCATGCGCGAGTTGGCTTAGAACAATGTTATGACGGTGGTCCAGAATTTGTCGTGTGGACGGCAACGGTGAGGATTGACGCTGAAAAAACCGAAAATGATCGTTAGTCAACATGCCGAAGTCGTGTTGCTTTCTTGCGATGTGGCGCGCTCTAAACATACGTAAACGAAGGTGGGAAAATGACTGATACCAAAACGGGATTTCTTTCCGGACTTCTTATACCGTTTTACGTACTCTACATCGGCTTTGTTGGAGTCATCGGTTCTTTCATTTTGATGCCCTATGAAATCGGCGGCCCGGCGATGTTGGGGCTGTCGCTCGCGCTCGCCGGCGGTCCGTTGATCATTAAGATCGTGCTCGAAAAAAACCGTTATCCGGTGGGTTTCATGTTGGCGGTCTTGGCCGTTTATGTGGGCATTGCATACTCGAACCGTGTTGAGGTGCCGGACGCCGAACCAGACAAGGCTTCGGCTTACGCGTCGGCCTGGCTTGAAGAGCTGTCCTCGAATCCAGACGAGGCGTTTAAGGTGTTCGAGGGGCCTGAAGATTATAAACGTTGGTTACCTGGCAGACTCGCAAAGGTCGACAAGAGTGGGCTTAGGGTCGATCGCGTTCAGAAATTCGCGCCAGAGAAGCAAGAGGGACGCGGTGATTATAATGTTTACCACGTTTGGTTCTTGCACCCGACCGGCTGGGCGCGTGTCGGCTTACATCAGTTTTATGATGGTGGTCCAGAGTTTGTCGTGTCAACGGCAACGGTGAGGATTGACGCTGAAAAAATCGAAAATGATCGTTAGTCAACATGCCGAAGTCGTATAGGTTTCTTGCGATGTGGCGCGCTCTAAACATGCGTAAATGAAGGTGGGTAAATGACAGATGCCAAAACGGGAATCGGCGGCCCAGCGATGTTGGGGAGACGAGGCGTTTAAGGGGAAGTTTTGGACCGACCTCCAAAGACCTACGACGTGTAACTCAAAATCCAACAGTCGCGCCTGTAATCATGTTGGCGCCCTTGCATCGAAGCTCGATGGGTGTGCCTTTTCGAAGCGCTGCGGAGCCGTCCGCGCGTTTCATGTCGTTTCCGAAGCAAGGTAATCATAAATTGCCGGGATGCCCAAATTGCCGGACGCCTACATGGGTGTTATTATTCGGGTTTCCGGGAACGAATTCTTTTCGAATAAGAACAACCCTATTCTCACCCAACAATTGCTTGTTTAACTGTGCGAATAGACGCCAGTGGTTGTGACACTTATTAGAGGACCGACCATGAATTGGACTAAAGAAATACGCATGTTGAACTGGATTTTGGGCTGCCTGGTCGCGCTGGTATCGAGCGCGTGGTCAACGTCTGCGCAGGCCGCCGATTGGACCGGGATTTTTCCCGGCGTTGAATACTCGCAGTGGACGGTGAGTGACCCCAATCGCATCACCGCTGTGCGCGTGAACCTGTGTCAGGCAGGAGTAAGCATCCGTGCGACCAAACACTCGGAGCGCGGTCAAATTCCATCGGCTTTCGGCGCGGCGGTGGGAGCCGAGGTGGTTATCAATGGCGATTTGTACAGCGGGGGCTATCTCCCCATTAACCTCGCCATTGGCGATGGGGAGCGCTGGCCGAATTCGGTGGACCGTGAAGATCGCGAGTTCATTGCGTTTGGCGCGGGGCGCGTGCTCTTGTCAAAGGACTGGAACACGGTCACGGATTACAGTTGGATGAACGACGCGGTCGGCGGTGCCTTCACGGTGCTCGATAATAACGTCGTTCCAGCTTTTAGTGGCGCTCACTGCACCGCTCGCCATCCGCGCACCATCGCCGGGTTCTCCGAGGATGAGCGCACGCTCTTTATGGTGGTGGTTGACGGGCGCTCAAGTTCCAGTCGCGGCATGACATGCGCCGAGCTTGGCAATCTGATGCAAGGCATGGGGGCGTGGAACGCGATCAGCCTGGATGGCGGCGGGTCGACCGCGATGTGGGTGCGCAACAAAGGGGTTGTAAATAATCCCTCGGACGGCAGTCAACGTGTGGTAGCCAACCATCTCGCGGTGCTCGCCCACGGGGACCGGCCGCCCGAGGCATGCAATGACCTGGGCAGCTCATTTAAGACCACGGTAAACGCGACTGACTTTAATAAACAAGGCGTGAGCGATGGGGTCCCAGACGTTTTGGTTGGCGATGAGTTTGAGGCGAACCTGACCTTCAAAGATGTCGGCGCCATTGTCCTTCCAGCAGTTTTGGTCGATTACGATTTTGTCGCTCCCCACTTGGTGCCCCTCACTTATTCGATCGAGAGCGACCATCCCGTACATGATCAGCAAACCTGGGTGATTAACAGTTCAGATAGCGCTGTTGAAAATCCGCCCAAGGACGCCATGGGCGCCCACGGTACGCTCATGATGCATGCGTTTAGTCCGCAGGAATCCAAGCGTGTGAAGGTCATCATGCGCGCCGAACAATATAATATCGGTGAACTCGAACACCCTAATGTCCGTGCCTGGCTTCATCATATTGAGGGCCTTTACGGCGAGCAAAGCGAGTGGGACCAGCCCCCAACGAATGCCAATTTTTTTGGTGAAATCATCCAGGACCAAATCCAGGTCGACATTTTGAGCCCACGGGAATGGCAGTTCAACGGCGGCGAGGGGCAACTCGAGGGCTGGACGGCGTGCGATGGCGAGGGCGCTGGATTCACGAATAACGCCGAGCATACCGCGATCGTCGCGGAGGGCGCGCAGGCCGCTCATTGCGCCGAATCCCCCGCCTGGACCTCCGTCAACAGCGCTACCTATGACCAGATGGTCATTCGCTTGAGCGCAGCGGGCGCAGGCGGGAACCTTCGCTTTTCATGGAAGACCGGGCAGCAGCTTTATGACGCGGCGCGCGCGGTCGGTTTTGTGCCGGTTCTGGGGCCTGATACAAAAACCTATGTGCTGGACTTGGCGCAAATCGGCGAGTGGAGTGAGACGGTCGAGGGGCTGAAGTTGTTCTGGGCACCCGGGGCGTTTGACCGGGTCGCGATCGACGGGATCTTCTTCCAAGATTCGGCCACGCACCAGACCTCGTCGGCCACCGAAGTTTATGTGGAACAACCCGGCGTTGAGTTTCTTGATGAGCTTGATCCCGAGGACGGCCCTGCTGAGCCTGGCGAGAGCGACAGCGGTTTAGGTTCTATGAGTGCCACTGGATCGGCCGGCTGCGGCTGCGGCTCAACGGGAACTACCTCGAGCTCCGCGCTCTTACTTATCCTGGTCGGTCTGGGTTGGTTTGTCCGCCGGCGGGTCCGCCGAACTTAGTTCTTTGAGTATTAGGACTTGTCTCATCCTCGCGGTCATCGTCGTGCTCATTCGAGTCATTTAGGGCCGCAAAATCCTCTGAAACGACAAACGGCCGCGCAACGCGGCCGTTTTTTTAGTTCCAAATATTTAGGGGGGTGTTGAGTAGTCGTCATTGACGACTGCGTTATAGATAAACTCGCTGATGCAGGCGACTTTGTTGAGGTCACGAATACCGCGAAAAGAAATCGATGCGTAGCCAGTCTTGTCGTTATTCGTGAAAACTCCCGCGGTTAGGCCCTGGTAATGAACAGGCTCGGCTCGGGTTAATCTAAGCCAGTGTTATGACGGTAGGCCGGAGTTCGAAGTTGCTATCGCGGATGTCACGATTGATTCCGAGACGGTTCGGAATACCCCGTCAAACTAGCTCATTTTGGCGCAGGACTATGGCTTTGAGTGGACCATGGAAAACATGGACACTTACCGTAACTTCAACTTGGTGGCGGATGTCCAATGCGATCCTTCCCTGGTTAGGTGAAGTTTGGGTTCAGGTCCTGAAGCAGGGATATCAGGCTAACAAAAGCCCAATCTGAAACGCCCGAGTCATCAAAGGCAATCAGCCGCTCATTATCGTCGCCTTTTACCATAATGGTGTGGAGCCAATCCTCGCCGTCATCGGGGTCCAGAATGTACTGGTCCTCAAAATCGTTTGCCTCAAGCAATTCGACCCATGTTTCGATAAGCCCGTCTGGATCATCGGAACGGACCATAATTTCACAGAATTCTACGGTTTTGGTCGCTCCCATGTGTTTGAGGATGGTGCGCAACGTGTCACCACCCATTTCAAAGCCGCCACCCCAGAAGAATATAAGTCGTCCGGCTTGCCTCAGCTCGGAAGCTTCCGCAAATGTCCCCTTAAGCAAAAACCGAGCGCTCTTTTGGTGCGGCCATTCAATACCGAATTCTCTCCCGAAACTGGTCAGAACCGATGGCACTGATTCCCAACTCCAAGGGTTAGGGTCGAGCGTCTCGAATTCGATATATTCGGCTTTGAACTTGGTTAATCGTGCCATCGCTGACTCGGCGGACTTCAGGTCAGGAAACTCCGCAGCTTGCATCACTACATGTGCCATCAGGCTCTCTCTTGAGGTTTGTTACTCGTGCTTGCTATTTGCCTACAAAAAACGGGCTGAGCCGTCCATTTGCGGTCACCAGCGCCTCAGAACGCGCACGAGTCAACGCTACGTACACAAGGGACCGTTCACCGTTCTCGTCGTCCTCACGAACAGCCTTGTCGTCACTTGTGTTGTAGCGGGGCAGTAGGCCTTCGTTGGCACACGCCACGACCACACGGTCAAACTCCAAGCCTTTCACACGATGCATGGTGGCGACTCGCACGCCTTCGGTGTCGGCGTCGTCGCTTTGCATTGAGGTCAACACATGGGTTGCGACTCCGCGCGCGTTCAAGCCTTCGGAAATAGTCTTGGTCAGGTTTCGTCGTGGCACCGTGACACAAATCGTTTTCCAAAGTTCCGGGTCCGAGCCCACAAAATCGACGATGGCGTCCATTTCTTGTTCGATGGTTTTGAAACACACCACCTCGGGTTTGGCCCCGTGACGATGCGACATGTAGCCCTTGCTCGAGTCTTTGCCTTCGTCCAAATCGTCGACTTCGACGTCGTGGAGTAGGGCGAGCGCGAATGAGCGGATTTCGTCGGTCGTACGGTAATTGATGCGCAGTCGGAAACTGCGTCCGACAACGCGGATGCCGCACCGGCTCAACACCACACGCTGTTTGTAGATGCGCTGATGGGCATCACCGACAATGAAGATATCGTTTGGACCTTCGGGAATCATGGCGCGCAGCAATTCATACGCGGCATTCCCAAAGTCTTGGCCTTCGTCGACGATAACCGCTTTAAAGGAAACCAACTCTGGTCGGTTTTTAATGAGTGTCATCGCGTCGCGCATGGCGTCGGGGGCTTCTCGCAAACCGGCGCGGTCCAACGCATTACGGTATTTTTCAAAGACTTTCCAGACTTCCATGCGTTTGGCGCGATGAAGGCTGACACCGCGGCCTGTACGCGAGGCCATCAGGTATTCGCGCAGCGTAGTGATGCCTTGAGATTGAATCACGCGCTCCCATTCTTCGCGCCAAAAAGTCGGGTCAAAATCCGAGTCAACCTGCGCATCGACGATGTCTTTCCAAATGCGGCGGATTTTTTCGTCGAGGCCAAAATAAACGACAGAAAACTCGTAATTATTTTGCCGCAAGAAATGTGAAACCCACGCATCCAGATTGATGACTTCGATTCGCTCGCGCACAAGGCTCGGGCCACATAGCGACTCGAGGTTATGCCGGATGTCCGTGGCAAGGTTTTTGGTGAAGGTCGTAAATAAAATACGGTCGGTTGGTGACTTGCATAGCGTTTGAGCAAGGTGTTTCGCACGATGCATCGCCACAACGGTTTTTCCGGTGCCGGCTCCACCCAAAACGCGAGTGGCGCCACTGCGGTCCGCATACGCGACCTTCTGCTGCACTGGGTGCAAGAATATTCGCCATCTGGCCATCTCGAAGACCTCGTCGACATCACGTACTTCGTCGATAACCTTGAAATGTCGTTGGGTGCCGGGTCGTTTCAAGGCTTCTACGATGTCATCCGTATCGATTGTAGCCGCTTCCTCGGCCACAGGGTCGCGCATCAGGGCTCGCCAGACCTCCTCAATGCTTTCACCGTCTGCAAGCCACGAGAGTGCCTCGTAGGCCTCCAGGGGCAGTCGGTTGCGGAGCTTATCGAAGTCGACGAGCGTCAAACAGGCACGGACCTCGGGTAGGAACTCGTCGGGCAGACCAAAACGGCGTAATTCACGGTCGCGGAAATCATCAAAAAGCATCTTGATGCCGGCTTCGCTTGCTTCGACCAACGAGCCCATATCCAGCGGCAGCACTTGGATAGTGCCGGTGTCAGGATGAACGGCCACGCGCTTGCGGCATGCCCAATCGTAGGCATCGTCATGGTTGGCCACGAAAAGCGCGATGTAGACGTCGCCCAAGTCGGGCTTGAGGACAATCGCACGGTAGGACTGGTCGACACGGCATGAGCGCAGGTTCTTGTCTGCAGCGCCCTTGATGGTCTCGTAATTCGTCCCAGCACTTTCGGGATTGGTCCGGAAGTCCTTCATGAATTTCAGCGCTTTTTTCTGGATATCTTTGGGAAGCGAAAAAGCTGCTTCCAAAAATGTATCCGCCACAGCGACGGTGGGTTGAAGACTCATGACAGGCTCCCAAGTAATTCCTGCAGCTCAGCCACAGTGACTTCCAAAATATCAAAAATTTCCCATCCGCTGCCCACAAAACCACGAAACGCTGCCTCGTGGCCGTCCGGATCTTCTGATTGGGCCGGTAAGAGCGCGACCTTGACCGCCTCCCAGGCCGCTTCGGCGTTCGCGACGACTCTGCCGTTGGCGTAGAGCTCGTAGCCGCTGATAGGCGCGCTTATGCCTGCGTCTCTTATGCTGGCAAGCTTTTCGCCATAGGCGGGTGACAACATGGTCGCCAATTCAATCACGTCGTTCCACGGGCCCTGGTCTGCCACTTTTGCCGACCCGCTTGGCAAGGTCATGCGGTTCAACAACTTGCCAAACGGCATGTCGGCTTGGTTTTCAGAAGGTAGGCAGAAGACCTGACCGACAAATTGCACACGGTTCAGGGCCCAAAGCAGAGCCGCCCAATCTTGTTTGAACTGATGTTTTTCACGTCGAAGCGGTGTGTCGTCCATCCAGAGCAAGGCCAATGCTTGACTGATATCGCCCTTTTTGGCCGCTGCGCTGTCGTTCGCCAAAAGAATGCGCAACGATGAATACTCGAGCGTGGACTCTCGGTCTTTGGCTAACGGCCACTCGCGGTAGCTGATGAAAGTCGAGCCCGAAAGCCGGCCTTCAATGGCGTCCACAACATTGGGGTCCACATAATCTTTCAAGACGTTCAGTACCGACGCCTTTTTGGTCGGAAACTTGGAGACGCTGGCGACAAAGTGAGCCGCAAAAGCTGCGGCAAAATCGGGTTGTGAACGCTCGGATAAATAGCGGAATAAAAGATCAAAACTGGGCGCTTGGAAATTCCATGATTTGGAGTCTTTCCCACGATATGCGGCCTGAAGACTGCTCTCATTAACACCACTGTCCAGCATGTCGCGTGCTGCACTTTCTGGGCTATCATTCAGGGCTCGGTCGATATCTTCCCACGTTAGGTTCCAAACCCAGAACCCTTGGCTCGACAAAATAGCCATGCGCTGCATGAAGTCTTTTTCGAGCCGGTCCTTATGGAAGGCCAAGCCGTCCGTAAAGATGACGATTGGTCGCAGGTCAGGGTCGTTTTCGTTTTCGGGCCAAATCACGAAGTCAGCACGCGAAGGAAAAACCACGCCATGCTGAGTTCCTAACTTCACCTGAGGCTCGATGGTCCAGGTGTAGTCCGGGAATAGGAGGGCATAACCTGATTGCCCCTTCACCAGTTTAGGCACCATCTTCCCAACGGGCGCCAACCTACGAGCAAGCGCCTCCAGGAAACGTTTCTCCAACATGCTTTCGACCAGAGCGGTGACGCTCACCTGCCCAAGACTGTCGATTTCTTTCCACGAGTCGCGGTGTTTTAGGATGAGTGAAATCTCTTCGAGTGCGGTCGAACGTGAGGTGTCGGCCATGTCGCGGGACCGGCGATACGCAAAGAGGCATTTATAACAGCCGTCTTTGCCCTCAACGTCCTTGCACCCGCATTCTGACAGAACCTTCTGCGCACCCTCTAGGATCTCGAAAAGGCGTTTTTCGTCACGAACCAGTTCGCGCAGGTACCCTGTGCCGCCGGGGACGGTGTCATAAAGCACCAGAAACTGTTTGCGCTGCATCGTGTCTTCGATGGGCTCGCTATAGATCGTGCTTTCTAGGTGGTCGATGCGTCCGCCAAAGTAGCGCTGCAGGCCGAGCTCCAAAGCCGCTACAAAACTATGAAGTTTTGGGGTGAAACCGGGCTCGTCGATGAAGGGCAACAGCATGCGAACGGCTTCGGACTTGAACTCGCGGTAAAGAAAGACCGACGCTTCGTAGTCGGTGGCCTCGGTTGAATGCCGATATTTGCAAGACCCCGAGTGTTGCGCTTCCTTGGTCCCTTGGACTCGCCCGCAACCGGTACAGAGCTTGAATCCATCGCGCACGCTGTCATTACCGGCGATTCGCAACTTTGAGCCGTCGGCGCCTCTATCACCAAAATTAATCTCCCTAAAAGTGGCAGATTTTACGAACTCGACACCAAAGGGGACTTCTTCTTCGGCAAGATGCCAGGCGGTGTTTCCTTTTTTAGCCGAAAAATGGACCAGCATCTCCCGATTAAAAAAGCTGGGTTCACGTTCTTCGCGCTCGTCATCGATTCGGCTGTCTGAATCTTCGGTCCACGCAAAGACCTGCGATAGTTTGAGCATCGTTCGTTTTTGCCCAATATCCGACCAATGCACGCTGGCGCAGTTGGGGCAATTCGATAGAACCTCGGACGAGGTAACCTGTTCGGTAAATGAACAATTTGGACAGAAACGCCAAGGTTCAGGAACCGTCTTTTTCACGTCAACCTGATTCACGGTCACACGACGACCACCCGCATAAAACCTAGCGTTGGGCGCAAGCTCGACAATTGCCGAGCGAGCAGGGCGTTCGTAAGAAAATTCAAGGTTTTGCTGAGGTTTGCCGTCTTCACCTTCGGATTCAATACGACGTTTCCAAATGATGGATTTTAGGGTCACGCCGGCTTCTGGGAACGCATAGTTGGGCGTCAAGCCTTCATCGGCAAAGAAGTTCAACAAGCGTCTGTCATTCAGGTCACGCACAAGGTTTTCCAAAGCGCCGCGTTCACGTCGGAGCTCCTGTAGTTCATCCTTTTCCGACGGCGAGAGCGTCTTTTCTTCATCCAGCTTCTTGATTCGTGTCGTCAGCGTCCTAACCTCGCCGCTTCGCACGTCGCGTTCCTTCCTTAGCGCCAGAAGTTGGTCGACAAGGCGCCACGCCAGCGAGCCTTCGACGTCTTTACCACCGCGCATGAAATTGATGACTGCGTCGCTGGTCTCGGGCTCGATATCCGGGAACATCGCAAGGAAATCACGCAACAACTCGGTCTGATTCAGAATCAGAAAGTTCGTGAAATTATGCGGAAATTTGGCAAGATTTTCGTGTTGGTCCAACGCCGTGAAGACCTCGCTGACCTTGCCCGGCAGGCCTTTCTTGGTGACCTGGTCTTTGATAACCCAACGGTCCAGGCAAAACGCCGTCAACTGCCGCGCAAGCACGGATGAAGCGTTTAGGAAGACACCGGGTGTCGCAATCTGACCGCGAATCATTTCTTGGGGTTCAGCAAAAAAGTACATCTCGTGCGGGTTGGCGTTGGCAATCGTCAACACCACCGAATTTCCGTCGCGTCGACCGGCTCGGCCCACACGCTGAACATAATTTGCAACGTTGGGCGGGACCGAACACAAAATCACCGAAGACAATGATCCGATATCGATGCCCATCTCTAGCGTTGGCGTACACGACAAGAGGTTAATATCCCATGGTTCTTGCTCCGCACGCTTGAACGAATTCTCGATGTTCTCGCGGTCTTCGCGTTTAAGCAGCCCGGTATGTTCGGATGCGTTTACGCGATGAACGACCCCATTGGCGTATAGATTCGCGTAATAAGACGTCGGTTTTGAGTCGATTTGGTAGGTCCCACCGTCGTCCAAAACAAGGCTTGGCAGCCCATTCAGGATCTCGGCTTCAGGTCGGGCAAAAAATGTGCGGCTTTGTTTGGCACTGGTTTTTAGCTGAAGCAGGTCGGTGGTGACCAAGAGTGCATCCGGACGAAGCCCCCAAATCTGGGCACTTTCCATCTGGCGGCGTTCGACGACTTTTGCGGCGACCATGGCTTCTAGAGCAATTCTAGCAGTGTCGGCCGCAAAGTTTGAAAGCAAGACATGATGATGTTCAAGCCGTTTCGAGATCCATTTTCCTTCCCAGGTGGAGTGGGTTGCATTCGAAATCGGATTATCGAATTTGGCGCGCCCACGCACGTCGGTAAGCAGGATGGGCAGGCGAGCGTAGAAGCCGACCTTTGCCAAAGGGCTGTTAGCCGGTCGCCCAAACATGTAAGTATTTTCGCCGAGTGTAGCCAGATAATTTTCGGGCAACTCTGGGTGCATCATTGCACCACGGTCACGCATACGTGAGGTCAACCCGGTCAAAATCTGAACGGCCTCCTCAATCGGGACATCTATTTTGAATTCTTCCTTCAGTCGTCCGCTGAAATCCGCGGCCGCGTTGGAAAGTCGAGTAGTGTCGACGAAAGCTGCGGCAGCGCCACTGCGGCGAAGGGTGCGGCCCACCTGGCTCTTGAACGTGAATTCGGCAAAAATCTCCCACGACATCCGTCGTGTGACCAGCTCAGGCAGTTGCGAACTTGCCGGCAACTCCCCTTTGGTCCGCAGGGTGTCGTAGTCCGCGCGCCATTCCAAGCTGGGCGGGATGAAGGTCGCGACAAACGCTGCGTCTCCAAGGCGTTCGCGCCAGTGTTTAGGAACCGCGTCACAAAGCTGGGCCAACGTCAGGCCCGGTGACTCTTGGGCCACGTGGTACATGGCGACGCGCAGGTTGAAGCTCCAGGTGCGGGCGCCAAAAAATCCAGCACGATGCGCGGCGTCCTGCACACTGTCAGAAAAGGTCAGCAGGCGACGGTCCTGATTAAATCGTGTCGTGAAAAGCTGACTCACAAAGGTGCTGGTCAGCGATGCGGCCTGAAATCCCAATAACGAAAGGCCTTCCTCACCACATTGTGAGCACGAACGGTCCAGCTTTTGGACACCTCGTTTCAGCGTCACATTGGGCGGGATTTCGACCGCCAGCAATTCGTCCGGGTTATCAGACGGGGCGCTCTGCCCAATCAGGCTTGTGGGATTAATCCAGCGTTTGTTTGCCCCTTTAAGTTTTAGACCGCTTGGGAAAATAAACTTAACTCGGGTGTCGTCTGCGAAATAGGCCTTATAAAAAGTCTGAATATCGCACGCGTAATTGCTGGGTGATTGATTATCAACCAGCGTTCCCCAGCCCATCAGCCCGCAATCCCTGCAAAAGATGACGGGCAGGTGGTGCTGATGTTGTTTGAAAGTCAAATCGTCGTGGTAGGCGAGCTTGGGCTTGTCGGAGACGCTTGCGACCATGCGGCGCATTTCACGTTGCCAGAACTGCAGACGAACCTGAAGCCCGGTGCCGGGCTCACGCGCGTAGGATGCCAATGAAAGCAGGCTGATGGTCTGCAGCCGCTGAACCAATTCACCGTGTGATTTTGAAAAGAGCTTTTCGGCAATCTGGTCAATGGTCAGCAGGTCATCCTGCGCGATGATTTCCAACAGATTACGAAAATAGATATTTCGTCGCAGGGCGCTCAGGGTTTCCTCGGGCGTCGTGGAAGCCCTAAACCACGCAAGGCTTTGGGCCGCGATGAACGAGGCTTCGTCCGCATAATTGCTGACGGACAGAATCTCGGGGTCAATGGGGGTATCGAACTCGGTCGAAATCAAGGTGCCGGCAAGAAAGTCCGTACTGGTCTGTCGGGTCTCACCCACGACGCTGTCCCGAGTGAACTCTTCCGCAAAGACCTGCGACGCATATTGCGTCAGGTCGTCGATAGCGCTTTCGTCGCTGCCAAGGGTGGCCGAAGTCCCAATGGCGCATAACGAACCAGCAGGAGTGCCCAGGCGAGCCTTGAGGCGCCGAATCAAACAGGCCAGGTCGGTGCCTTGTGCACCGTCAAAGGTATGGAGCTCATCCACCGCCAAGAACGCCAGAGTTTCGGGCGTGTTGTCGCGCCAGAGCTGCACGTCGTCTGGACGCATCAACAAATAGTCGAGCATCTTGTAATTGGTGAGCAAGATGTCGGGCGGGTTGGAGCGAATGGTTTTGCGGTCAGTGATGACGTGGTCGGCACCCATCGACGTGAAAGCGTGGGCCTCGGAATCACCGACATACATCCCGATATTGAGCTGACCGCGCAGATTATCGTTTTCGTGCACCAGCTGCGCTAGGCGCAGCGCCTGGTCGGAAGCGAGCGCGTTCATGGGATAAAGAATAATCGCTTTGATGCCACGTTCGCTGAGTCGTGTGGCGCAATGCGCCAAAATGGGCACGGCAAAACACTCGGTTTTGCCGGAGCCGGTCCCTGTGGCGACAATCGTGTTTTTACGAGCTTTTAAGCGCTGAAACGCGACTTCCTGATGGAAATGCGGCTGGTACTTAAGGGGTACCAGCTCGAACCCAGTCTCTTTGGATTTGCCTAGGCGAAAAGGCAATTGCACCGATACGTAGGGCCCGCGAAAGAGGGCGTCACGGTCGGTGACAAAATCCTCGATCAGCGTGTCAAAACCAGGAGTCGACGACCAAAAGCTTGTGCGAAGGAAATCGCCCATGCCTTGTTCGAGCTGTTGGACAAGTGCGCCAGGAAACATTTGAACCCACGATGTTCAGGAATCCGCAGGTTACGAGCACTTGTCTCAGCGGGCAACAGCGTTAACGGGCATGGTAGGTGGGGAAATGATTAGTTTTACTGCTAAGTGGTTTTTTTAATTATACATATCGCAGATTTTCCCAATCGCCCTAGGCTTGCAATCCACGTAATACGGGCAATCGTCACTAAAAGTACATGCCATCAGACAGGTACTGGTATTTGCAGTGTGGGCGTAACAAAAGCTGCCATCTGCATCGCAATCCGCGTCCGATGTACAGAGTTCGCCAAACTGTTCATGCGCGCCACAAGAAGTCAGAAGCTCGTTGATGGTGCAAACAGTCACAATATTATTCGTTACATCGCGAACGGTTTTTACGCCCGCTCCATACGGCCTATCACACGTGACGCCCGCGAAGTTCCGTAGGCAGTAGCTCCCGTTTGGTGCGCCTTTGTAGCTCGTGGCAACACATGAGTACTCCGCATGACAACTCGATGTGCTGATGCAGGGTTGGCAGTCATATCCCGAATCCATTTTGAAAGTGGAACAAGTGTTCGTGGCGGGATCGCACGAGAAATGGTCGATGCCGTCAAAACAATCTGTCGTTTCGGTGGCGAGCGTGCAGGCGACGCAGCTGCCATTCAAACACTGTTGTTGGCCCGGAATATGAGCGCAGTCGGTGGCATCAACACAGGCCACACACGCGCTGTCCTGACAACGCGAGCTGCCAGCATCTGGGCAATGTGTGTTTTCAAGGCAGGACACGCACTTAAGATCTTTAAGAGGGCCGGCATTCCTGCAAACATTGCCGTCGCTACAATCGTTGTCGGTCAAACATCCTACGCACGAATTGGTCGGGATATCGCAAACCGAATTGGCGCCGCAGTCCGCGTTCGAAAAGCAGCCGTAACAGGTGAACGTGTTGCGATCACAGCGTAAACCTGTCTCGCAATTCGCGTTGGTGATGCAGTCCACGCAAGTGTTTGAGTTCCGGTCGCAAACCCCAGTGGTGCAGTCGTCATCTTTTGCACATTCAACGCATTTTTCGCTGACTGGGTCACAGACCTTGTTTCCCGTGCATGCTTGACCACAGGGACTTGGTATTACCACGGCCATGTCCGCCGCCGCGTCTGGGACAACACCGCCATCAATCATTGATATGGCATCTTGAATGCCAACATCACTGGCCGGACCGTTTGTATTGGAATTATCAACAGGACTTGCTGATTCGCTGCCTGACGAGCAACCGAAAACACCCAAAAGTGACCACAAAGTTAACCAACGCATAGAAGCTCCGCAAAAGGGCTTTGGTTATCGGTCAATGATTGTGTTTGTTGCGAAAATTTTTGGTCGCTCTTTGAAATGTGTAACAGGCCGGCCGTGGGCGTTCAAAATCGCACCATTGCGACAGGTCTGCGGGGCCGGCGGGCGAGTTAGTGTCCTCGCCACATGCCATCAGACCTGTCGCGAGGCTCGTGATAACTATTAGGATCGAACGCATCGTGCTCATGGACATGGCTTATTGCCAGTAACTCGAATCCATCGGTCTTCAGGCCTCGTTTCTAGACCATCTACAAATGCGTTGATTTCGCACGCCGATAGCTTGGCGTTGTACTCAAATGTGACACCTCCGGTAACTGCACGTACTTGGTCTAAGGCAGGAATACTGGTGAGTTCCTCGTTCTGCGAGATGTTGACGGCCCGAAAGTCAGGACTTGATATTATAATACCTTCAATGCTCTTTACGGACGTGGAGCGAACACCAAGGAAGTCAATGATCTCGACATTTTCAAGAGGCATGAGGGAATTGATCGGTGCGTGGCTAATTTCCAGCGTGCGGATTGTTTCAAGCGAATCAAGGCCTTCGAGGCTGGTGACTGAGCTGTCTTTGATAAAGAGTCCGGACGGTATCTCAGGATCATTAACTTGACCGCCAAGATGGCGCACGTTGTTGAGCCCTTTTAGGTTCTTGAGGCTTCTGGTGTTAGAAATCTCGAGCCAGTCCACCATCTCCAAACTTTCAAGCCCGACAAGATTCTCTGGCCCTTGTTCGTTGGTGTTGATCGACAAATAGCCAACTTTTTTCCATCCATGAAGCCCCGCGAGTGCTCGTCCTCCTTCACCTTCAAAAACAACTTGCTGTAGTTCGTTGCAGGGCGAATTGCAGATTACTTGAATGTCAGCAATATCGTGGACAATAAAGCCTTCCTCAAGAGTACAATTCTGCCGTGGCCGTTCGAAGTCGCACCATTGCGACAGGTCTGCGGGGCCGGCGGGCGAGTTAGTGTCCTCGCCACATGCTATTAGACCTGTCGCGAGGCTCGCGATAATGATCAGTATCGAACGCATCGTGCTCATGGACATGGCTTATTGCCAGTAACTCGAATCCATCGGTCTTCGGGCCTCGTTTCTAGACCATCTACAAATGCGTTGATTTCGCATGCCGATAGCTTGGCGTTGTACTCAAATGTAACGCCGCCGGTAACTGCACGTACTCCTTCTAAGGCAGGAATACTGGTGAGTTGGTTGTTCTGCGAGATGTCGACCGCCCGAAAATCCGGGTTGGAAATTATGATGCTATCAACGGTTTTCATTGGGGTAATGCTAATACCAAACCCCTCCAAAATCTCGACACCTTTAAGCGGTTCGAGTGAATCGATCGGTGTATTGCTAATACCAAGTGAACGAATGGTCTCTAATGAATCAAGACCTTGTAGGCTTGTTAGAGAACTATCCTTGATGATCAGGCCCGAAGTTTCGTCAGGATCATTGATCGGATCCCCGAGGTGCCGCACGTTGTTGAGCCCTTCGAGGTTCTCGAGGCTTCTGGTGTTAGAGATCTCGAGCCAGCCCACCATCTCTAGACTTTCAAGCCCAACGAGATTCTCTGGCCCCTGTTCGTTGGTGTTGATGAATAAATAACCGACTTCCTTCCAACCCTGCATTCCTTCTAAAGCTTTCCCGCCATCGCCGGTGAAGTCGACGGACTCGATGCGTGTGCAAGGCGAAGCACACAATGCTTCAATGTCAGAGACCTGGCGTATAAAAATGGTATCGTCGAGCCAGCAGTCTTCACGGTGCCGTTCGAAGTCACACCACTGTGACAGGTCTGCGGGGCCAGCAGGGAGGTCTGAATCCTCGCCGCATGCCATCAAACCTGCCACAAATAAACTCGCTATAATGATTAGTATCGAACGCATCGTGCTGTCACTCGTACGGGTTTAGGTTCACAATTATTGGCCGAGAATATGCCACAATTATCATAACGGCCCGCACGGGCACGCAGGACCCACGTGCCATTCACATTCTCGACACCCACGTTTTCTCCTGCGCCATCAAAATCACCTTTAACTTCAACAAGGTAACAGAAGCCCTCGGACGCGGACAAAAGCGTGTCCTCGATGCGGGCGTATGTGCCGTTTTTAATGTCGATTTGGTACTCTTGTGGATTATTGAGCGAAGCGGGATCAATCACCGGGAACTGGTGCACGCTTGAGCCGAAGAGGCGCATGCCCGTGCTGTATCCTCGAATACCGCCGACTTGGGAGTTCGAGCGTAATCGGGCAGGCGAGACCGCTTGCTCGGTCCAAGCGCCCTCGCCGAGTCCATTCATCTTTCCGCCTAATCCGGCCAGCGGCGCGAGATAGGGTTTTTTGGGGTACGGCACGCCAGGAGCGACAGAGGTGTTTGTGTTTCCTGATGTTTCAAAGTTTTGGAGCGTGTTGAAAAAATCGGGATCTAGCACACAACTATTGGTGTTGGTGTCGCATTCCTCATAATGTTTGCAGTAAATGCCACCACAGGTGTCTCGAACGAATCCATCGGAACACGTAAAGGTCCCAGTAACGCGCTGCGAGGTGTTATTGCGTTGCGAAGCGACTTCCATCAGCCAACCGTTTGAAGATTTGTTGGCCGCAATATGAACGCGTTCGCCTCCGCCAGCAAAATCACCGCCGATACGACTAAGCATGCAGATGCTGTCGTAAAAGTCGCGATGAGTTGCCGGGCTCGTTTTGTCCAGCTCAAGCTCCTCGATATTGATATTTGGTTGGGTTGGAATCCCGTAGGTCTGCCCAACGGGCGGAAGGAGCTCTGGGTCGGAAATCTGGTCGAGCCGATTCACGAGGTCCTGAATTTCATTGGCCGCGCCACCGCACGCTTTGCAGATGGTGTTTTCATTGGCGGTGCTTAACGAGTCCACACAATCTTGTGTGAGCCCATCGATAAATGGATTATTGCCATCAAGAAGTTGGCCGAAATCACTGAGCACCGATTGGTAGTTCTTCCGCTCAGCGTCCGTGATGGGTTCATACTCTTGTGGATTGCTGTAAGCGTTTTCGACCACGGTCAGCTTGTTCTGCGCGCTTTTGCGTGCGCGTTGGCTCCAATATTCAAACTGGTAGTAACAGTTGAAGGCGCCTGTGATTTCATCACCGATGCAGGTTTCTTCGAGCGGGCCATTTGCGTCGTAGACCGGTGTGCGCTCCCAAATTGTGACACCATCCGAGTTCTCGGGCGCTTGGTAGACGTCTCTTAGGTCGAGCCAGTCTTCCAACAGGATTTTACCGTCGCCATGCCTATGGCTGTAATAGAACTGGATGCCGGGGTACGTGCGGGCGATTAGATTGATGGCATCGTCTGTGTTGTGGTTCGTGTAGGACTCCACATCGAGGATTTGATAAAAATCCGTCCATTTCGTCTGCTCGTTTAGAATTGGTGTCAGGTCGGGCACTTTTGCCGACAAGAAAAAGTAGTGGCCGAGCTTGCGCTCGCCCATATACCGAACGCCGCAATCAGCGATCCACGCTTCGAGTGTTGTCTCTCCCTGTCTGCATTCGATCGTAGTTTTATCGACGGTGATATCCGCGGTCGGTATGACTGAAATAATGGTGAGTACGGGGCCGTCATAACCGTCAAATACTTGGTCATAATGCCTTTCTGCCACTCTCTCGAAGTCTTCAAAATCAAACACTTTACCGTCTTCGATCGCAGTCGACTGTAAAAGTCGCCGCTTGTATTGCCTCTTGCTGTGAACCCAAAAGGCACGGTGGAAAGGCTGGTTGTATTGATTCTCTTCTTCGTAAACGGGCGTTCCAGGCGTGGTGACCACTGTCGGAAGTGTGCGATTAGTCATTGCCGACATGCAGATATTACCAGTGCCATCATCACCCAAAAGATTGATGCCTTCTCCGTACCGAACAGAATCCGGAAGCAGTGGCTGCTCCGTCGTTGAGGCGGAGTTGGCTGGCTCTTGGGCGTCTGGTGTGCATGCACAGATAAGTGCTGTAAACGTGCAAATGGCTAATAGGCCGAATGATTTTCTCATGTTTCCCCCTCATGATTTTTTTATGTGCCAGACGAGGCTAAACGCAAACTTACACGGGTGTCAATACTTTGACGCTTTTTGAAGTTCGTTCCGGCATGACTGCGAAGGAAATCGCCCATGCCCTGTTCGAGCTGTTGGACAAGGGCGCCAGGAAATATCCGATTACGTTCTCTTTCACGATCGCGTAACCGATGCGCTGCTACTTCACTCAGACAGAAATTGCTCATCATAAATGGATGATTTCAATTGTTTATGTCTTGTATAAGCCACATGTTTTTCTCGCTGCAAACGGCCAAGGACCATTCCGGGATGAAGCGCCATAGTCTGGGCAAAATTGACGATGTTTGACGGGGTGAAGGCGCTTGCCGCCACAAATTCTGCCCATTTTGAATCAGGGATAATTTGAGTCGCCGCCCACGCATTGGCTTCGATCTCTTGCTGAATGACCTCCTCAAACTCGGTATCAACAAAGGCTTGCCCTTCGTGCAGCAGGACATGTGCAGCTTCATGAAAAAATGTGAACCAAGTGACGTCTGCAACCTTGTGCCGAGTGGTCAAAAGAATGAAAGGACGTTTCTGATTCCACTGAACGGCACCGGAAACCTTCGACTTCGGTAGCGAAGGCGCAATCACGATTGAAACTCCAACCTCTGCCAGGATTTTAGGAAGATCTTGGAGGTAGTCAGCCTCACCCACACGGCCAGATTCACGAATCTTCCCGAGAGCAGTTCGAAACGCCTCAGGATCAAATGGTGGAAGTTCAAGACTTGTTGACTTAGCAGTCGCCCACCTGAGCAATACCGAGGTTGCATAAATATTATCATCCGCACCACTGGTACGGCGGAACTGCGCCGATGTTGTGCCATATTGACGCTGCCAAGCGTCAGAGTTTGCGACGCCGAGGAACGAGAACAGCTCTTTTAGCGCAGCGACCTTGTTTTTGCCTTGAGAGATGACTCCTAGTTTTCGAAGTTCTTTGAGCGGGAAGTTTTTCAAAAAGCTCACTTCCTTTTCGAATTCTTCGTTTTCTTTCTGACGGGTAAGGAATTCCCGATAATTATTCTCAAGATTCGTCCAAAACGTGGCGTCAACGCCGAGTACCCGTTCAAGTTTGAGGGCCGTGTCGTGAGTGAGAGCCATCTTGCCATTCATAAGATGGCTCACTGCTTTTTCGCTCATCGCGATGCGTGTCGCGAGTTCAGCCTGCTGCATTTCGCGCGCGTTCAAGAGATCCCGCAAAGTGTCGCCTGGTGGAAACACCAAATCCGGCGTGTATGTGTTAACCATGATAATCCTCACATAAGTTGACGATCTGGATGGCCGTTACGGCATCAATCTCCAAACCGCCATCTGCCTTCCTAGGCACAGGCTCATTGTTGACCACGAAAGTCATTCGGTAGTTTTTCGTAACGTCGACCGCGAATTGTTCGTCGCGATTCTCTGTCAGCTGGTGCAATCGCACCAACGGTGCGAGCTGTCGAAAGTGAGTCAAAGTCGTTGCCGCGCTAAGCCATTGCAGAAGCCGAGAGATCTTCTTCGCCCGATTGCCATATTCCTTGTTTAGTTTGGCGAACGAATTGGCCAGCTTAGCTTGCTTCTTTGATGCAAATTCAATCTCCACCCCTGAGCCTCCGTGGCGTGAGCTAACCAAGTCCTTGGTTTACCTGTGAGGTAAATTAGTGGTTTCGATGTCGGGCGTCAAACAGGAAGTTTTAGACCGAACTTTCAAGGTTTTAGGGCGTGTAACTCAAGATCCAGCAGTCGCGCAGGCTCGGTGAGCCGATGATCATCCCAGCACCCTTGTATCGAAGCTCGATGGGGGTGCCTTTTCGGAATGCCGCCGCGACATGTGCCTGTTCTTTGTCGACATCGGTCATGGTGGTCATGAACTGATTTGGGCTCTGCAGCCGTAGGACGATGGAGTCGGTGAAGTCTTTGTAGGCGGTTGTGACTCGTCCTGTGACCACCAGCGTACGTACCAGGTGCGATTGACTTCACCGGGCCTGTGTTTTGTGAGGTAGTGCGTCGAAACCAGAGTTTGATACCTTTGCGTGAATCGAACGGCAGCGAATCATGAAGGAACAACATGGCGCACAAAAGAGCACAGCAAACCAACGATACTGCATTTTTCGAGGCGCTCGCCGCGATGTATCGGGCGAATCCTTGGCGGGTTCTTTCGAAGGACGAATCCGTGTTCACTTTGAGCATTCCGAAGCTGGGTTTCGACGAATGCGTGGTTTCCGTGATCGGGAGCACGTCAGGGCCAAAGGGCTTCACGGTTTTCGAAAACGTCAAAGATTATCAACGGGTCTTAAAAGACGCGGCGGATGATCAGCGTGAGTCGGTGCCCGATCATCTAGCTTTGACCTTTGCGAGCAAGGCCGACACCCCAACCGATATTGTTCAGGCGTTCAAAGAGAACGACTTGGAGCTGGCATCTGATGAGGCCTATCCATTGATGTACGCGGTCGCTGCCGGCAAGGGCAGGTTATTGGAGCCGAGGGAGCTTGAGCTCTTGGCGGCGTGTGCCTTTGTGCTCTCGCAGGTTCATATATTTATCGGGCCGCTAAGAAAAACACATTTAGCTGACAAGGTGTTCAAGTGTGACTTTCCCATCGATGGGTCTCAACCACTGCTGGCCGTCGTGACCTTTGAGCCAAAATCGTTCGAGGCCTATGTATGGCGTCGCCTAAGTGAGCAGGATGCGTTTTACGCGTTGAGCGAAGAGAACCGTCAGCGCTTTGGCAGGAAGTTGCTTGAACTGTTTGCCGCGTCGCCCGAGGCCGCCGGCATTTACAATGGGTCCTACTGCGTCTTGGTCATGGACATCGCGGCGCAGTTTTTCGAGCGCACCATTATTACGATATCCGGGGCGGACCTTCGTAAGCTCGTGTTCGACGTTATTCCCGCCAAGGTCGTCATGCCAGCGACCGAGGCCGAGCCATTGGTCGCAGAACTTCTGGCTTTTTTTGCGTTTGTTGAGCGCCGTTTTGGTTTTAAAAATGCCGATGTGCGTCGACGAGTATTAGGACAAAAAGCTGTGCCAACGCTCGAGAAAAAACTGTCGAGTTCGTAAGAACATGAGTGTGGGCAAGATGTTGCTCATGGACGGTGCAGATGCTGGGTTCGATATGCGGTCAGCGGAGAGTGTTGAAGCATGGATGGCGCTGCAGATGGCAAAGAAGCGCTGAAATGCCTTGAGGCAAAAAAGTGCCTTTTCGCAGTGCCGCCACGACATGAACGTGTTCTTCAAATTTCCGCGGTTTTCGGTGCTCAACTACATTAGATAAATAGCAATAGTCATAATATTCATCATTAAATCAATGATTTATATCATGCAGGCTCACTCAGGTTTATGGGGTAGTTTTCCCACACTTCGCCGTCGATCTCGCGACCGGCTGCCTTGGGTCGAGCACCGCCCCATTGCTTGAAGAAAAACGGCACATCTTGTTCTTCACAAGCTTTGCGCAAGCCTTGTATCCAAGCCACGCGACTGGCTCGTGGGGTCCACTCACCGTCCAGGTAATCAACAAGCCCACGTCGACGTCGTGCGGTGTCCTCCCAAAGGTGTTTTCCGGATTCGCCGCCCGCGATGACCCAATGAATTCCGGTCAAGTCGATTTCATCCAACGGACCAAGTAAGGGTTCACAACTCAGGAATCTGACGCCTGCGTGTGTTTGACGCAGTTCATCGATACGATGAAGGACCTTTTGATTCTCGACAGACGTGCCAAGCCAAATGTGTTTTGGGGCCAAGTAATCATGTTTATCAACCAAACGTTCGATCCAGTTTCTCATCCGGTCTGGCCGTTTGGTGAGCACTTGAAATTGATGTTGTGGTGTTTGAGACATCACATCAAACACTCGACGAACAAAGTCGAATTCTGAATCTTCGTGGAACAAGTCCGACATACTGTTGACGAACACTTTGCGAGGCTTTTTCCAAGATAGTGGCTCTTCGATTTTGTCCCAATGCATGGTGAAATCAAATCCATTCACATAACGACTGCTACCCATCGCCTTCAAGCGGGCGGACATATTCTCGGCGTAACAGTATTTGCAACCCGTCGACACTTTGGAACAGCCAGTCGAAGGATTCCAGGTCACGTCGGTCCATTCAATTGAGCTACTTTGTGCCACGCTTATCTCCAAACTTCTTAATGATATAATCCGCGACCTTGAATGCCAAACCTTGTGCTTTCGGATTCGGGTTCGCAACTGCGAAATATAGCGAATACAACCACGAGCCATTGGCATTCTTCAGATAAATTGGCGCCGAAACACGCGGGAAAAGCCCGTTTAAGCGTTCTTCGAACCATTGCTCGATGTCCTCTAGCTTACGACGTCGAAGTTCGGTGTCAGTTCGTTCGAACATGTCTAAGGTGACCGTAACCTCTTCGTAAGCAGCTTCTTTCCATTCGTCGGTGCCAAATGCAGCAGAGAGACGTTTGGCCCAACCATCTGGAACATCGGCTGAGTTCGGTAACATACGATTATACGCGATGCCAAAGGGGACCAGCAGCCAGACATCTACGCATTTGGTCCTGGCGAGCTGTTCAAGTGTTTCCCATTCAACCTGAGCACCGTAGGGGTCCAAAAAGACCACGGCTCGCCAGCTACGCCAATCTGTTTCCATTGCGATTCGACGAATCTCTTGATTCGCGTCGCCTTGGCAAATGTGGATATTTGCGTCGGGATATTCGTCTTTCAATTCGTTCAGCGCCGAAACATGTTTGCTCGCCCGTTCAATAAATACATAGCGATCAAAGGGATGTTTGAGCTCGAGTGCGTTGCGTGCAGACCCATTTAAGAATTCGTGACTTTCAGGATCTTCCTGCCCCATGTCTTCAATCGTGATTCGTCCAGTGCCAGCAAATGCATCAATGTACATCAGCTGAAACGGTGTTCCTTTCAAAGCCATGGTGTAGAATTCAAGGTAGTCCTTGAGTGCCAAGAGCTTTGTCTTCGTCCACATTCCACCAAATTCGTGTTTGTCTGTCATGGTTTCCCCTCCAATCTTCGATAAATGGGTATATGAACAAATGTACAGTGTCAAGCGATTTGGTAAGAAGCCATAAGTCTACGGCGTGTAACTCAGAATCCAACAGTCGCGCAGATTCGGTGAGCCGATGATCATCCCGGCTCCCTTACATCGCAGCTCGATGGGTGTGCCTTTTCGCAATGCCGCCGCGACATGTGCTTGTTCTTTGTCGACATCGGTCATGGTGGTCATGAACTGATTTGGGCTCTGCAGGCGCAGGACGATGGAGTCGGTAAAGTCTTTGTCAACGCTTGCGACTCGTCCTGTGACCACCAGCGTACGCCCCTTGTACCGATTATCCGCTGCGACCTCGTTCGACTGTTACGCTCGCCATAACGTGTTGTTGTCGACAAAGGTACAGCCGGGCGTGCCACCACATTTCTTGGTCATTTCTTCGCGCTCGGCGGCGGCATCCTCGGCTTTCCTCCGGTCCTTCGCAGCCTTCTTGCCGACTCGCTTTTGCAATCCAATCGCGCGTTTGTTGAGGTTTCGAATCTCGTCAGTGGCTTCGACGGTTCCAAGTTCGGTGAGGATGCGCGTCACTGTGTTGTCGGCACCGACCCAGTTCTTGGCATCTGCCGCCGCCTCAGCCGCCGTCAGATCGACGCTGACGCGTTTTTCAACCCATTGGGAACGCAGGGCGGGGGCCACGGCAGACTCGCGCTTCTGCAGGTCCAGAATCAGTCCATCTGCTTTGTCGAGGTCTTGGGTATCAAGGGCCGCCTGCGCACGGTGAGCGACCAAAGGTGTGTTCGCTGTCTGCAGGCGTTCACGAAGCTCGTCGCGACCACTAATTGTAAAGAGCGGAACGATCCGTGCCGCGCCAGCGCATATCGTGGCCTGAATACCTAATCAGGGGACAAGTTATGAAAGCGATAGTGTTGTTGGTGATGGTTTTGTCCAGTGGTTGCATTACCGCACGGGGTGTTGGCGATGCGGCTGGGCTTCGAAGTAAGAACGGCGTCTGTTCAGTGGCAAATTCAGGAATGGGCGGACCAGGAATTACGACATGTTTCCAAGTTGGGTCGCCAAAGATGTTAGACGACGACGGCAAGACGCCGAAGGCCGTTATACATGTGACATCCAGCTCGCTGACTTTGGCCGATCCAAGTGGCTATCAATTGGAAATCCTTAAAGATGGGCGGGTGATTTTTAAAGACATGTTGCAAGTGTAGATGATCGTCGAGAAACGCGGAAAGTTGGACATGCCGCGTAGAAATGACAAACGGCGTCTTTTTTCACATTTCAGATTTTGAGGGGAAAATAAGTGCGCAAGAGCCGTGTTTCTTAGCGGGATCCCGGCCCTTGCGCGTGCCCAGTTTAGAGCCAGACAAAGCTCTCACAGGTTTGGG
>Ga0100385_1001318_pt1 | contig 25573 bp, 29 predicted proteins | sample CryGeymeta201509_FD_81543 | JGI IMG/M metagenome (GOLD analysis project Ga0100385, IMG submission 81543) | Groundwater microbial communities from Crystal Geyser aquifers in Utah, USA - Crystal Geyser metaG 2015-09 | ecosystem: Environmental > Aquatic > Deep subsurface > Groundwater | place: USA... | reverse complement strand
TATGGGTGTATAATATATAGTGATAAAGATGAGTTACTTCCCAGGAGTGTTCGTCAGCCAATACCATAAGAGCAGAGCAGGCTACTACATCAACCACGATCTTCTCATGCACGGTACTCCATGCACTCATTTAGCCTCTCCTGAAACCAAAAGGAAATTGATCTTTTACTTCATTGCCGAAAATACACCTCAAAAATTGCAGACAGCTGACTAACTCGAATACGATAACGAAAGGTGAGAAAATAATCTATGTAGATCTAGCAAACTCACTAATACCATCACCTTCTGGACTTACGCTACATTCTTCAGCATCTTCATCCCTACCACAGCCTTCATTCTCAAAAGAAGAAAAGCCACTGCAATCAGAGATCTTCTCTTCGGCTCGGCAGCAGCTGGATACACTGCAACTGTTGTAAACTCTACTCTCTGGAGAACCCAAGAGGCCAGAATGGTGGAAAGTAGTGAGGTGATTGACAGGCTGGTACTCATTGGCTGATCTTAGTCCAAAAAATATGACTTCGGCATCTTCGACTTTGCCTTGGCCAAGAAGGAGACACACGTTCAAAAATTGTTAGAGGTTTACGATTCCCACAGAGAATCAGTTCACGACTCTTGATAAAGTTACGATATCCATAATCTAATGACTGCTTAACGAGGACATGAATGTCTTTAAGAATAATTGGTTAAATCAAGATCATTCGCTTCTCAATTTTAAGGCAGTTATTTTACCTTCCATCTTGGTCGAGCATGCGCGACATGAACTTATAATTGCATTGTTGCTTTGAACTATCATTATCTTGTTGACAGTCTAGCATTCCATACAGCTGACTTCCACTGATCTCACAATTATGACACTCTTGTCAATATCTCCTTTCTCCAGCTCAGCTTCGACCCCTTTCACTTTGCATATATCAAGATCAGCTTTACTGCAAGGCTTGGCCATATCGTATGATTAATCACCTTCCACTGAGTTAGGAAAATCTTAGAGTTGGGTTCCTAAAATTTTAGGGAAATAATAGCTGGTGGTGATGAAAGAAATATTTTTTTCAATTTATTCTTGAGAAAAATCGGGGTAATTGAGGATAGATGTTTTCCCATTATTTGATATGTGGACAACAACTGATAATTTGGTCAGTTAGACTTACTTTATTTTGAGCTCAAGAATATTCTCGTAGGCTTCAAATTATAGGCTCACTTTGAGCCATTTACCTTGCTGGATTGACTAAATATTATTCTTCAGTTGCTATAGTGGTATTAGTGGTTACTATTCTATTTTTTTCTCTTTGAAGTTAGCTTCATTTTCGAAGTCTTCATTCAACAAATCAGAAGGGAATGTCTATTTTTTTTAATGATTGCCAAGCAAAGAGTCATATCTTTATGCGGCACATTAGGATAGAGAATGAGATGATTAATCTTTTTGCTTAGCTGCTGTACGAGCTTCTATTGTTTAGAATTTATGGTTGATACTTGACACCTCTATCTTTTTATGTGCTTTTTCTTTAGGATTTAATTTGACTGGGGAATTATCATCGTTTATGCTTTTTAGAATATTTGTCGTTGAAACATTGCTTTAGTTTTGCTCGTCATCAACCCAGACTGAAGAAGTATCACCAGACGAAGGTTGTTTCTCGTCTTCTCTTTTCTGGACTGGTTTAGATCTTTTTTTACTGTATTACTCTCCTCTATTTGACTATTTTTTCATATGAATCGATAAATCTTCAGATTGGTTGACAATACTATTCTTGAACACTTCTGGTTGATAACTTTTATTATTCTCTTAATGATCTGCTAACTCAATAGGCCCGTTTTTGCTATAATTTTAGATCTCCTTATCAAGTCTTTATTTTAGATCAGCAAATTCTGGTTTGTCTATTTGAGCTTGATTTTTGGGAGGATTCATTTGACTTTTTTCTTACTCGTTAAACTTTTTATTAATAAATGGGTTTTTCAAGTTAGTTTATCGATAGGCTCCTTTCGCCGTGAAATTGCTCAGACCCTCAAACCATTATTTTTTCTGGGGTTTTTTGAAGTTTTTTGTAGGCTCGTTTCTGGATCTGTGGGGCTTGTTGGTATAGTTTCTTTCATAGGGAGGATCTTCGTCTTAGACCTCTTATGGCTCATCGAAAACCTTTTTACGAATTTTGTATTATTCAAAGTTACCCTTCCGATGATGCATTGAATGTATAAAATATAGACAAGGGAGTCAAAGGAGTAATTGTTGTTAAATTGAATATATCAATCCTTATTTTTGTGAATATGAGCTTTATTAGTTAAACTACCTCAGGTGGATTTATAGTTATTTTATATGGGTAACACATAATTTCCAAGCCAGTTCAGTGAAAAAGAAATCCAGAAGTTGTACGCTCGCTTCAAACAAATCGACTAGGATAATTCTGGTGACCTGGACCCTGACGAAATCTTTAATGTGCCAGAACTTAACCAAAACCCTCTCGTCAAGCGAGTCATCTCCATCTTCGACAAAGATAAAAACGGAAAAATATCCTTCAGTGAATTCTTGTCGGGTAAGCGATTTCTCATTCAGGATTGGCATCTCTATACGGCACAGATGAAGAACACAAGCTCCGATTTGCATTCAAGATTTACGATATTGACGAAGATGGTTTCATAACTAACGGAGAGCTCTTCACGGTTTTAAAGATGATGGTGGGTAATAACCTGACTGACCTCCAGTTGCAGCAGCTAGTGGATCGTACAATAATCAAAGCCGATTTGGTACTTTTGGTGTGAGTTAGGATTACGATGGCAAGATTTCATACGAGGAGTTCAAGGTAATGGTGAAAGATTTGGATGTTGGGGGCAAGCTTAAGATTAGTAAAATTTGATTCGGATATTCATCTAATCGAAATAACTATAAATAAGAACCTTCCATAAGATATATACCTTCTCAACGATTTAAATCTTTTTATAATTTACAACATAAGATTAACCACATGCTCGACACCTCCTACGGCTTCAACAACCTTCTCAAAGAGGTATGCAGTCATTCATTCAGGGACATAAACACTTCACCGGTCTCGAAGAAGTTATCCTCAAAAACATCAATGCCTGCAAAGAGATCAGCGCCAAAATCAAAAGATCTCTCGGACCCTTCGGTAAGCTCACAGTACCAGCAAAAGATTCAATGCGACCTTCTGAGTGTTCTATCATCTTTAGAGGCTTTAGAAAGGCAAGCTGAATCTTTTGCCATTTTTAAATCTTTTTAAATTATGTAGGTCTCAAGAAAATGGTGGTCAACCATATCGATAAGACTTACGTTACTTCGGATGCAGCTACCATCCTCAAAGAAGTATTTTGTGCCTTATTCAGTTGGAAGTTCAGCACCCAGCTGCCAAGATGCTTGTGATGGCATGCAAAATGCAAGAAGAAGAGTGTGGTGATGCAACCAACTTTGTAGTCACATTCGCTGGAGAGCTCCTCAGTCATGCAGAAAATCTCATCAGAATGGGACTTCATCCCTCACAAATTGTCACTGGATACGAGTAAGCCATGAAAAAGGCTCTCACCTTCCTTAACGAAGAACGCCTGATCGCCTTCAAGGTTGAAGATGTTAGAGATCACGTCCAAGTCAGCAAGGCAATTCTTGCTTCAGTCTCTTCAAAGGTCCCAAATTATTCCAAGTTCATGGCTGACATCGTCGCCAGAGCTTGCATTAACAGCACCCCTGACAATCCCAAGAACTTTGACATTGATAACATCAGAGTTGTTCATATTTTGGGCTCAGCCATTGAGGATTCCACCTTGGTCAGAGGATTCCTCATCAAAAGAAGTGTTGAAGGTTCAATCGACAGAATGATCAAGCCAAGAATTGCTATCTACAGTTGCCCTCTTGACACCATGTACGCTGAAACCAAGGGAACTGTCCTTATCCAAAATGCCACTGAGCTGCTCAACTACTCAAGGGGAGAAGAAGAGCTTGCTGAAAAGTTTGTTCAAAAACTGGTTAATGCTAACATCAATGTCGTTGTGACTGGAGGCACAATCAGTGATATCGTCCTTCATTTCCTTGACAAGTACAAAATGATGGTGGTGAGAATTCTCTCAAAATTTGAGCTCAGAAGAGTTGCAAGAGCTGTGAGAGCCACAATTCTTTCCAAGTTGGAAGCCCCTACTCCTGAAGAAGTCGGAACCTCTGACGATGTTGGTGTTGAAGAAATTGCATCTGAGAAGGTCGTTATTTTCAAGAGATAAACTGAAGACTGCAAGCTCTCGACTATCATCCTAAGAGGCAGCACCACAAACATTTTGGAAGACATTGAAAGAGCTATCGATGATGGTGTCCATGTTTTCAGATCCATGATCAGATACAGTGACTTTGTTCCTGGAGGAGGCAGCACTGAAGCAGTAAAAAAATATTTATTTAGATTCTCAGTATTAGATTAGAAAATGAGAGCAAGAAACTCACCGGTCTTGACCAGTACAGTTTCAGTCGATTTGCTAAAGCCTTCGAAGTCTTCCCCAGAATTTTGGCAGAAAACTGTGGTATCAACTCCAACTAATTTTTGGCCAAGATGATTGCTGCGAACAGCGGTGATGTTGCTAAGGGATTGAACATTCTCACAGGAGAAGCCGAAGACATTAAAACTTTAGGCATATACGATCACAAACAGACCAAGGAATGGGCCATCAGATTGGCTTCCGAAGCTGCCATCACCATTCTTAAGGTTGACCAAATCATCGTGGCCAAGCCTGCTGGAGGTCCTAAGATGCAGCAAAACAAGAATTGGGATAACGACGAATGATAGATATAGTCAATATTGTTTGTCATAGTATTGTTTGAGGCAAATAACACTATCAAATATCAAGATTGCTTGAGGTATTACTGAACTCTCAGCAGAGCAGACTAATTTGCAAACTTATAAATGTTGCCAAGACTGCGGTGATTGCCTTTGAAACTACGAATAGAATCCAAAATAAGCTCAATACAGGCATGCTGATCTCGATTGGTCTCGAATCCTTCGCGGTCACCCATGGTAAGCCTTGATTTTTCATGACCGTATATCCTGCAAGCTGCTCTCAATAGGGCTTCAGCCAAGACATTGATGGGGTAATGACCATAAAGCTCATAATTGAAGACAATAAACTTGCCAATCAAATTACATAATTCTTCAATGTCCTTGATGGCTTCTTCGTTTTTGATATGCCAATTTTCGTGAAGCTTGAGAAGAGCCAGGTCATAAAATGACCATGCATTAAGGACAAAATCTAATTTTTCAGATATTCTAGCCTCCATGTCGATGATTTATCTCTTGTCAATTTTTTTATGAACTATCTTGTCGTAAACAGTCTTGATTTTCAGAGGGTAGACTTCATCCATTTTTGTAGCGATCAACATAGATACAACTCCAGTGATGTGAAGCTTTGTAATTGGCAGTCTTTGGTCTTCAGCCTTGAAGTATCTATCCATGATCTGAACCCCAGTGAAATAGGTCTTGGGAGTGAACTTGTAAGAGGAGGTGACTTCAATCATCCAGTCAAGCATTCTAGCTCTGAGGCTTTTGTCAATATCATGGTTGCTCAAGAAAGATCCGTAAGTTTAGATGTTCTGTTCATTGCTTTCGAGAATCTCTTTGGCATAGAGCTGGCAGTATTGTTGGGTGTTGTTAAGAGTTTCTGAGAGTGGTTTAAGCTATGCTTTGATATTCTTGACATCAAAGGATCGATACTGGTTTTTGATGTCTTTGTTATTTTTGATGTGCTTGTGTTCTTAATGATGATTGATTTTTTTGATTTTAAGGAGCCTGTCGATTTTATCATCGTAGCAGTCCTTCTTATTAACATTTTTGTGGTCATTTTCCTTCTAGAGCAGCACATTCCTCAACCTTCTCTCCATTTTATTTTGTATATAATAAGTCATCGTTAGATTGCAAGACTAAACTAATTTAATAATAAAAATTTATTTCAGAAGACTATCATTTATCACTCTCATTTTTCTATTATTAAGACTCCTTTGACTCTTCCACTGGAGCCGATAGCATGTATCCGTTTGGATAAAGCAGATTCGTCAACTTCTATCTCTGCTCATTGAACTCGAAAGTTGTCTATTCGCCTAAATCAAACAATTTGTACGGTTTAGTCTGTATACGTCAATTTCACCATTAATGTCGCCTGTCACCAAAACTGGGTCTCCTTTGCAAAAGCGGACCATCGTTTTGGCAGCCATCTTTGTTTTGTTTCTCTACCGGACAGTGCAAATAGGGTCTAACATATTCTTCTTCTCAAGGTCCCTGAATATCAAAAATGATACCAAAGCTACAGCCTTCCATCTTTGCAGACAGAGGCAAATACGGTTGATTAATTGGGGCTCCATTCAATATCAATGACCTCATCATATAGGTCAAGACTTTGGAATGAATTCAAGGGAGAATCTCGCCTCCAGTTCCATAATTTGCAGCTCCAATCTGCTGAACAAGTCAGGAAAATATCATAAAAGAAAGGATTAGCTCTCACTTTATAGATTGGTCCATTGTGGCCTGAGTATATCTAAAGATATTGCTGAGTGTAGCTTTTAGAGCAACGATAAATTACTCCTTCTTCAGTCGTGGCTAAATACATTGATGACTCCCCTTTCAAAAATTAAAATGACAGACCACTAGCGAATCTAAAGTTCATGTTTTCAGTTGAATCTTTCTTGTTAGATTGAGGGATACGCCTCAGCAACATTAAATCTGTGTACTCAAGGCCTTTCTTCATGGACCATTCAGTAATGCGACCATCAGCTGAAATGCTGACCAAACTTTAACCTTTGTTTCCCTTACCTTTGCTGATCCATTGAATGTCCCAGACTGAGTTGGTGTGCTTATCAAGACTCTATTTGTTCTCAGCAATAGGAGCATTGTCTTTCTTACGAATATCATAAACCAAGATGACGCCATCATGAGTTCCACAAGCAATCAGATTTGGATTTTCAAGACTAAATTTACATGCAGTGATTCTAGAGTCATTGAAAAATATTTTTTCAGGAAATGCTGGATTTTTGAGAGTCCAGAACATCAACAAGCCTCGTTTTCCTGATTTTTCTTCCTATCCACAGTACTCATAAGTGACAGCTAAGAGATCTTTATTGACAGGGTTCCAATCAGCGCTTGTGACCGAGTAACCTTAGAACTATTTTGAAGAGAAAGTAAACAAGTAATGAAGCGCTTCTTTGTTGACCTCTTGTTTTTCTTATTTTTTCTTCTTTGTGAATCCTAGAATCTAATCTTCAGGAGTTTTCTTGATGAATTAAACCTCAGGATAGTTTCGATAAGCTATGTATTCTTTATGGAAGGTTTGACTGTTGAGAATTCTATCTATGTATTTGAGCATTCTTTCAAGGTTTTCATTGGCCATTAGCTTTCTTTCATTTTATGAAGGTAGCTATCTGGCCTTTTTCATCAGCCCATTTAAAAAAGTTCTTTCTTCCTATTATATTCTTTCCTGTTCTTGTTTAATCTCAATTTGAAGCTGAGCATTTCTCACATTCCTCTTGTTGCTTTGTTGAGAGCTCTCTTGGCGTTTACTTGAATCGTGCCCTTTATTAGTTTCAGTAGCCATTTTATTGATGTTGGTTGTTGATGGTTGAGCCATTCCTGAGCCAGTTGGATTACTCATTCCGGGTTTTTTGCTTCTTGTCCTTTTGTCATCTTTGTCCTTGATCAGATATTAGGCAGCTCCTGGAACTTCATAGCGTGAATGGATATCAATAGCTTGCTTTTGAAGAGGTAATGAGCTGAAGGGATTGGTCAGGAAAAGATTGAACTCTTTGTCAACATTCTTCTTGATTTCCTATCCTAGAATTTCATATTCTCCCTTCTTTTCAAGTTTGAGCTGATCCTCAATATCCCAGCTAGAAGCAAATACACCCACGTCATTCGAAGGCATTTTCTCAACAGTTTCAGCTATCATTTTATATTGGAAATTGAATGTCTGAACAGGTCTCGGAATAAAATTGTCGCTGCCAACTAATTTTTGCTTGTATTCTTCATACTACTGATTTTTCTTCCTGATGTCAGTGCTTTCCTTGCTGTACGAAGTAGAGGGAAGGTAAAAAGTAAAGATTGTCGGGGTCTATTCTAGAAGGATGGTGACATTTTTTTCCAAATCTTCGACAGTGAGATCTTTGTTATCTTTAGCTTTTCCTCCTTGTTTTTATCGCTTGACTTCAGGTTCGGAATCCACTTCTGATTTACTACTTGACATGAAGCTTCTTTCTTGGTTCATTGAACTGCTGTTTTTCATTTACGAATCGTTCTGAATCAACCATGGCGTACTTGGGAATTAAGAGAGCTTTTCACTTTTACTTCATTCTGCTCTCGAGCTTTGCGTTCTTATTATTGTTGTTGCTCAAGCAGTTTCAAATATTCTTCAGTGTACTACTTGTAGGCTTTTGTTATGAGACTAAGGTTAAGGGTAAAGATACGGCTTGGGAGTTCGAACTTTACCGTCGACCACAACAACGTTACTGTCCATTTCTGACTGACTGGTTTTTGTTCCACTCATAGGCGCCTTGAGCCCTCTAAAGCCTTTCTTGCTGAATGAAGATGTGAATACCTGACATGGGAGGTGATTCCTCCTTTCTGAGACTGCTTGTTCTTGGTGCTTCCTGCTTTTAGTGAACTACTATGCTCAGACTGCATATGCTTTTGAATCAATAATAAATTGATAAGTATGGACTGAGTTCCAAAAAAAATGAAACTAATAGCTAAGCAATGTTTGATGACAGATGAAGGAATCAACGGTGGCCATCCATATAAGACTCATTCTCTTGATTTATTTGAAAGTGCTGGTTCTCCTTGAAGGCAGAGTAGAGAGTGAACATTACGTGGAGTGATTACACCACCGAATTATTGATGCCAGGGTGAACGGGAATGTCCAAAATGTTACAGGCCACTCGACTGTAGTCAGCTAAAGACAAGTCAATCTCTTCGCTTGGAGCTTTCATGTCGCTTAGTAGTTCTTCAACTTCTGCTGGCCAGACCTGCATGAGGGAATCAATGTCAGGCATGCTCTTTGAGTATCCAACAGAAGGAGGTTGCTTGTTCTTCTGGATATCTGCAACAGAGTTGATCCATTGGAGGATTTGTTTAGGATTCTTTTATGCACTTTCAATGGCATGGACCTTTGTATACTTGCCTCCTCCGTACACTTTGCCTCGATTAATCAAGTCAAGATCAATTTTTGCCTTATCTGATTGATTGAGGCAGGGTTCATCCTGAATTATTCACGGGTTTACCAGGACATATAGGCCCATTGTCTATGGCTGACCATCAGGTCGAGGCATCTTCAGAAAGGCGTCCACCTCACCAATGGCAGGAATGTACTCAGGAACGAAAGCTTTTAACTTGGTATCGAGCTCTGTGAGGACTGGAGTGTATCTGAGTCAGATTGTTCATACCTTTGAATGGTCTTGAAAAGCTATTTAAGTTATCCGCTAACAGGAAGATTGGCATATTGAGCAGGTTCATAGGCGCCCTCAACTGCTAGCTGCTTGACCTAATCATAGGAGGTGGGATCGTTTTGGCGGATGGGTTCTGAATGAGTAAATATGCACCTCTGCTGGCAAACTCGTCTTCGTTGGCGTCTGATTTTGAGCTGATGGAGGATCCCTCAACTGCAATTTCTTAATCTGCGTGGTCGTTTTATATTTTAGTAGTTCTTTAGGCTCCAGACATTTAAATTTCTTATCAAATAAATCAAATCACAAATCACTCCTATTATCCGGTGAACTGCTTCATTTTGCGACTTTTAACCTCAGTTTTGTCGACCTTCTTCCTCTGACGAACAAAGTCTCTAAGTACACCGACCTTATCGTTGTAGTGTTCATTGAAATTGAAACCGTAACGATGTCCAAATCGAATCTGAAACAGATAATCGTCAAGGCTTTTTTTTGATATTTTGACCTCCCTCGCAGCATCTTCCAGGGAGTATTTGATCTGTTGGTTACTGTCATTGATGACTCCTGAATAGTACTTGCGCCATTCGATAACTTTATCAATGATGTGTCCAATGCGTCGCTCTTTGGTTCTTCTGCACTTAGAGCGCTAAGCCATTTAATCAGCACAGGTTCTATCTTTCTCCTAGCCTGCATTCATGTTTTCGAATGACATAAGTCGGTGCACTAGAGACACTCCCAGCTCTTTCCCGCGAATGATAAGGTCTCCCTTTTAACAATCTTAGCTTCGTACCCGAAGATCTTAACTGACGGGGTCAATACCACAGTTCACCCAAATACGTCCTCTGGGCATGAAGTAATAGATTTCTTTATCTGGATAGTCGGATGCTTACTTTCAAGGTTAAAGTTGTAATCTTGTTTGAGAAGCATCACTAATTTGCGCAGGTAGAGACCTCCTAGCTCATCAAGACATTCAGTGACCTCGACATCCTCGACAGTCTCTTCATTTTTCTTGCTTGTTTCTTCAATCATTACTCTTAGTGTGATGTACCTTTTCTGAATAGATGCAAAGCTACCTCCTCGTTCTCTTCTGACCTGTTCTCCTGCATGTGGATTAATATATTATTAAATATCAAACTCCTTATTAATTCATTCATAAATCTGACGAAATTTAGAATCAAAAAGCTTTCTTTCCATAAGCGCTCTTGCCAGTACTTGGACGCTCGTTGTAGAGACTCTTCATTTTGCCAACCTTATCGCTTCTCTACATTCTTTCTCGAGACATCAGCCTTACTTTATCCTTATCTACTTTTTTACTCTTGTGACATTATTTAGCATTTTAAAGGACCATTTTAATTTTCTCAGTCATTCCATTTTCCTCTCCGAGGTTTTTCTGACAAAAAGAAACAGCTTTTTCATAAATAGCGATACTCTCCTAAAATCGTTCAAGGTGTTCCAGCTATACAGCCATATTATGGTATGCTATAGAGAGGACTAATAGCCTTTCAGTTGGCGATTTGGGAGATCCTAAAATTTATTATTGGAGAAGAGTGACAGAAAAAAGTACATTTTCAAGTGCTTCTTTGTGTTTCCCTAGTTGTGATAGAACAGCACATAGATTGAGGTATGTATCAGCTAGAGTATCTTATTTCCGACTTTTCCATTCTAGATTCAGAGCTTCCTGCAGGCATTGAAGAGCTGTTCTCAATTTATTAGTTTTTCGGTAGTAACAAGCTTTGTTATTGAGAGTGATAGCCAGATGTTTGGGGTGTCTGACAGCAAGAGCATCGGCTTTTTGCAAGAACACTAGGCAGAGATCATACTTATCTTTTTGGAGGAAGATCATGGCAATGAGGTTACAGAGCTAACACATCTTAATGGAAACTCGCTCATACTACTAGCTCTCACTACCGAAATAGTTTTTATTGAACTCCAAAATCTACTGGTATTTGTCCAGAGCTTCTCGATACTTGGCCTATCGCTGTAACTGTTCACCTTGATTCTCCAGGGCCTCCATCCTTTATCGCGTAGTAGGGTCCATTGAAACTAATTTGATATATATTGTGACCTCAACGATTAAATATCAAGGGACAATCACTAAGTAGCCTCATTATTTTTACTCCACTCGGGTTTGCCATAGTAATATCTTTTTTCTTCCACTGACGACTCTCCCATGAAGGTCATCTTGACTTACTACCAAATTGTCAGATCCCCAAACTGCATCTATTTCTGACGGCCGATCTCTCCATCTTCATTGTAGAGCTGCCTCCACCATGACTCAGGGTTTCTATTCATGTCTCGTCTTTTTTTGTCCATTTCAATGTAAAACTATCTTTCTTGACATTCAGCCACATAAAAGAACTACTATTGGCAATTGAAGACCAGCCAGAAGAGACCTTAGCGTTGAGTGCAGGCAAGATACTCCATGGTAGGGTCATAACACTTTCGTCTTGATAAAGTCTTATATACCTTGCAACAGGCATAGCCTAGTCGACAAGCTGCTCTTATCTGATCTTGAGCTGAACATTCTGCTTCCATGTGTTTCCCTCTGTGGTTGGTGCCCTTGTTTTTATAACATAGCCATCGTTCTACGGGTAGACTCTCTCTTCAAGAGTTGCATCAGCTCCCTTATGTTTGGATTTATAGTTACCCATAATTAGAATAATTATACTCCATCTGATGAAGATTATAATGACGGAATAGATCAATCATCGAGCTGACATAGCATAGCAACACCACGACGCACCCAATGCTCAGGCTCCACTTTGGTCTTCACCCCCATGTACATCACAAAGTTAGTGGAGTGGCCTGTTGTCGATAGTTCACCTCTTCTGGTTGATGTTTTATAGAGAGGGCACTGGAATATCGTATCAGCGGGTTTGTATGTGTCGATCACAATTGGTTGCAACCTAAATAAATAAAAAAATACCAGATAACCGGCATCTCGGAGAAAAGAACCTTGTGGTCACTCTATTCTAAGTATCCCGTTTTCATGTTGCACTTACAACCTTGAATAAAAAGACCATGAATATTTACTCCATCTTTTGGACCTTCTGTTACTTCATCCTTGAAATAAGGCCTGATTTCTGAGCTGAACATGAGAGTGTCAATGGCAATATGAGTTCTTCTTGAATAAGTTTGCATAGCGGCTGTCATGAAGCCTTGAGGGAAGAAAAATGCTGACACCCAGTATGTGATCATTTCTCCTTTTTCAATCCACTAGCGGAAGAAAATGACTCTTTCTATGAAATCATTGACCCATGATCCCAAAGGCTTGAGAGAAGGATAGGCTGCTTTTTACCACATTTAAGGTACCTTTTTGTCTAAAAAGGCAGTGAACATATTTTCCAGTTGAATACTCATGACCACAGTACCCTTGATTGCTTTTTGAAGATCAGACAAGCTTCTCTTAAGAATGCTGATAAGCATATTGAATCTTTCTAATTATTGGAGCTTGAAAACATCTAGAGAGCTTGGGTCATCAATTTTTTTGACAGGTAGTAAGTCGGGCATGCGAGCTTCAATTTACTTGGCCATTCTCTACCCTATCTCATCAGGAGTTTCACCACTCTTGGCACTTGCTGCTGCTCGAGGTTGCATACTCAACAAAGTTTCAAAGAACTCCTTAACATTTTTCTGCTGGAAGGTGATGTTAGCATTCTTGTGGAGACCATATATTTATGGGTCATCTTCCAAAGGTAATCCAGAAATATACTATTTAACTGACTCTAAGGACAAATCGTTTGGTTGATGGTATACTCCTGAGGTTGTGAACTTGTAATCTCCTTTCATCACTTCGGGATTGAGATAACTCAGCAAAAGCGCAGTGATAAGTCTGACATCTTTGTCGTCAGTAACTCTTCCTCCATAGTTCACTTCTGCTATCAGATAGTTCAGAGTTTTATAAGGAATTGTGGGCTGTTCATCCAAATACATCTTCAGTTGCATTTGTGATGTATCAAAGTCTGAGTTCATCCATTCGTAGGGAATATTCCAACCAATAGCACCATATTTACGGCGTTCTAAGATAACAGCATGGAAGAAGGCCAGAGAAAAAATCAGAAGCTTAAACGGTTAAGACTTGGAGCATGAGTTGTAATTTTTATCTGATATATCGTTGTAAGTTCTCAATAAATTGGCCTTAAGACCTTTAGGAGGTTAGTTGGTTATTTTGATACTAGATTGAAGCACAGGAACTGGGAAAGCTGTGCTGGGCATAGAGGTCAGCCACAGACGATAGTCAGGATGAGTTTCTTCAGGAACTTGATCTTCTTGAATTTTTTAAAGAGAAGGCATCCAACTGACAGCCAAATGGCAGTTTTGCAAGCAAACCCAATCTCCATTTTTCCTACCATTTTCAATGAGTTATTTAGCAATTTTTCCTTGACCTTGACCAAGAGAAAGCATTTTGAGTCGAGTATCCATTTCCTTTTCTTTGGCAAGTGATAAAAGATAACTGATCGGATCAGCTCCTGGAGAAAGGACAAAAATGATCGGGGTAGTTGGAGTTGAATCAGAGAAAGATCCTTTAAGGTCGAACACTGGAGACTCGATGAAAGTTTTTCCCACAACATTTAGGACAAAATTCTTGATGATCAGGATCAACTTCTCTTCTCTGAAAATTTTGTATATAATCATTTTTTGGAACATATCGAGCTTCACCTCCAAATTTTCAGGTAGTTTTATCTCCAAAGGATTTTAAGTTTCTAGAATTTTCTTCCAAATAGATTCATTATCAGGGTGTAATATTTATTTGAGAGCAGTCTTGAAAGGAGGTGTTAAATTCGATAAATCCCATAAATCTTTGTACAATTTTTCGTTGAGGAAAGAAGGTAATTTTTCAGGAAGCTAGCCGGCTCCACTTCCGCCTCTCAAAAAGAAATTCCATTCTGCATCATTGATTTCATTGTCATATATCTTGATCTTGCTCGTGATCATGAAGCTATAGAGAAGTTTGTCCTTTTCAAAAAGACCTCTGCAAATATTCAGATAGAAACTTTCTGTGATGTCGTTGATAAGCAGATTGATTCTTTATTGAAGAATTTCCTTTTTTTCTGTTACTTATAATCTTCTCTTAAAGAGCTTCATGAAGAAGTCCAGAGAATACTGATACATAGGATCGATAACGCTGAGGTCACTAATGACAAAGTAAATAACGCTACCTCTTTTAGCAATTGAACGATATTCTTCACGAGCTTTGTCTATTTCTTCCGAAGTCACTTTGGCGAGCTCAATACGTTAGTTGACGCTTTATGAGGTCACCTTTGCAGCATCAAGAGTGTTGATCAGAGCTTCGTCTTCAAGAATTCTGCCTTGAGCTTAAGCAATTTGTCTCAAAATTTTATCCTCCAGCTACTGGAGTTGCTTCTTGTCAGAAGAAATTTGAAGGATCAGTTCAATACGTTTGGTTTCAAGTTAAATTCTTTCGAATCTAACGACTTCTGCCAGTAGTTGATCCTCAAGACCTTTTGGAGTGACAGTGAAGTTGATGATGGTTGTTTTGATACAAATTTCAGGAATGTAGTGAGGGTTTGATAGTTTTGTGGTGAGGTAGAACTTAAAATCAAAATTGAAGGGTACATCTTGATCTCCTAGTCTAAGGAGATACTGTTGGCCTTTTTTCTGAAGTTGCTTGCTTAAAATAGGTTCCAAAGATGGATCAAGTTATTCCTCGATGTTTTCCATCATTACAACTTGACCGTTTCTGATGGCATTTTCAAGAATTTTGAGGAAGTTACTTTCACTAAGCTTGGTGATGTGCATATGACTATCTTTGTAGAGATTTCTAATCCATTTGTTGGCCTGTCCTTGAGGATCGATAATAAGAGGCCATCTTCTACAGTTGAAAACAAATATGCCATTATCAGTACTAAGGGTATCAGTAGGAAGTCCATTCTATTGCCAATCTCTGATTTGAACTTCAGAAGATAAAATACGGGCCAGTTAATAGTCGTCAGAAACAGGGATTTCAATTTATTTGCATTTATCTATCCAACTTCTAATCATTTTTGTTCTGTACTCAGAGTTGAAAGGTCCAATGTATGCAACAGTAGCTGATGCCAGTAAAATGTTCCCAATCAAATTTTTGAAATCTTGCTGAAGAATAGCAACATTAACTTTCCACCTTTCAGCCTCACCTGCAAGGCCACCGACCAATTTTTCTGCTCTTACAAGCTGAATAGCTGCTATCTATTTTTGTTCTTGCAAGGATTCGCTCTTTCTTAGAGTGGCTTCATAATTTCTTTGTAGAGAAGCGACTTTGTCTTGAATATCTTTGAGAGATTTTTGCTTGACTGCTAACTAACTTTCGACTACCTTCAGAACCTCCTCAGCTTTTTTCAACTTAGCTTTTTTGGGCTCAACTTCCTTTTCGACTCGATAGAGGGCCTCCACAGCACCGACCCAAATACAAAGACCTTTTGCAGCTGCAGACACTTTGGAAACTTTATCAGGATCAAAGTCAGGATCCTTTAAATAACTTTATTTTAGTTTTTTGACTTGCTTTTAAGTCATAGTTCCAGCTTTAAAGCTACTGAGAACATCAAGGATATCCATTCTACTGAGAATTTTCTTTTTAGCATCATCCCAACTTTCTTTTTCTCCCAAAATCAAGCAAACAGCTTTCAACACGAGTTCCACCACGCCTGGAGGAGTAGTATAAACTTTCATTTCCTGAAGACCTTTCTTGTCGATGCTTCCTACAGCATCTTTGGCTTTGTTGAGAATGGGAATAGCCTTGTCCAGATCTGCCTTACAAACATTTTTCAGATCATTGACCTCATCTCTCTTGATTTGTGCTTCATTTGTATCTTTGGCACAAACGGCCTCGGCCTCATTGGCAGATTTTGTCTCCTTTTCGAGTTAGATAACAAGTTAAGCTGTTTATTTTGCAAATTATTCGAGTTTAGGCTGCATTTCAATAATTTTTTCTTGCAATTTGGCGACCTCTTCATTTGTTTACTTGAGAGTTTATAGACCAACTGTGTATTTACTGATTCTTGTAGGAAGCACACCTTGCTGGTATTTCATCATTTCGATGTACAACTTCAAAAGCTCCAAATAAGATGTGGGAGTGACATAGTTCTTTCTTCTGAGCTAGGAGTAAAAGCTTTCAGAGTATTCAATAACTGAGTTATGTACATGGACGCACATGTCAGAGAGTTTTTCTGTGAATTAATTAATCCCAATCGTTTCGTTAGCTCTGAACTATTTTGTGGCAACAGAGTTCAAAGCTTCGTTGGGCCAGCGTTCAAACCAATCGATGGTACAACAATTGATGATTGAAGGAAACTGTCTGCATCTGTTTCTGAGTTTTTAGCCAACAGGACTGAAGGCAAGTACAATATGAAGGTTTTGTCTTGTTTTTTGGTTAAATAATTTCATCAGATTTTCTCGAGTATCAATTATTTTTTCTTTTTCTTTGGAGGCTATTGCTCTCATTTCATTGAGAATTTCATCATAATCCTCAGGTCCCCACATGTTTGGCACCTCACCTGTATTGAGAATATTGTTCAAGTCTTCAAGGAAGCTCTACTTCACAATTTGGGTGTCTGAAAAGAGGAAAGTGACGGGCTCATTTTTGCCTGCAGTTTTGATGAGATTCTTGAGATCATCTTTCCACTGTGGGTCTTTGTAGTTCTTTGTGATTTCGATTGTGAATATTTTGTAGTCTCTGATACAAGATGCAAGCCGAGTCAAACTTTGTCTGCCTGATCCACCGACACCAATAAGCAGCGCATTGCCTCTGTTCTGCCTCAAAATTCTGCAAATTTTGCTGAGATGGAGAATGGCGTCTTTGAAGAACACAAGGTTCATGCTCTTGCCAGGATAGTCGATGTTGTGTTTTCCAAGATACTCAGCGAATTTCTTAGGCAGGTTATCAAGATCATCGATTCTCAAATACTTCTGTTGTGTGTTGCTGTAATCACCAAATACAATTTATTTGAGATAGGTTTATTCCCATTCAAGCTGGAAGTTGTTAGTCAGGTAGCTCTGAACTACATTGAAAAACCAAGATCTATCCTTTTCGTCAACCAATCGATCGTAGAAGATACGTTGAGATTCATGAACCCATAAACTCAAAAGATACTCTTTATTGACAAGAGATTCGACTTATATTTCCAGAATTCCCTGAAATACTTTACTCAAATCTCGCAGGTTAAAAGTATAGTGAGATTTGGTGGGAGTTGGGAGTAATTAATTTCTAATTTTGCCATAAATTTCAAGAGAGCTCTTCACAATCGAGGGAGCGAATTTTTATAGACCTTTCGATCTGGAAAGGAAACCCTTGAGAATTGATGTGAAAATGATGTCCATAGACTTCACTGACAGATCTGGAGACCAAATTGTATTAAAATGTCTGAACAATCTTGGAGTAACCTTATTCCTTCCTCCCCCAGGAGGAGCACAGGAGGCTATGAAGACACAGTCGGATACCTCCATGAACAAAAATTTTTTCAAATCGTAGAATCCACCTTGATCGATGATTTGTCGTAGCAATTCGTTGGGAGGTTGAGCGAAGTATTTTTAAAGAGCTGGCATGTTAATATCATCGACAAAGAAGACCATTTTTTTGCCACCAAGAGGACCGATCTCAGTTCTTCTTTTTTTGGTAAATTTATCTTTATCCAAAAAGACATCAAGAACGTTTTTAGTATTGGTCTGGGCTGAGAAGTTCATGACAGTGTAGGCATACTTATCAAGCTCCAAACTACCCAGATAGTCTCCAACAATGACTGACTTTCCAACACCAGTCTATCCGAATATCAAGATATTTTTCTTGGCTCCAATCAACTTGTCAAGCAAGTATTTGTATCTGACAGTATCTCCAGTGGGCACCAGAATGTTGAAATAAGGCACATCAGGGTCGTACTTAAACTCAGTCACCTTTTCTGACCAGTTGTGGAATTATTTTTTCTCAAAGTCAATAAAGTAGTCGTATATTTAGCCCTCGTATGGGAATGATGAGTAGAACTTCAAAATTTTGTTCTTGATGGCATGACTAAATTTGACTCGTGAGTTGTCTCTTGGGTTATCCGACAAATTGGCTCCTGCTGACCAGACAAAAGAAAAAATTAGCACCATTGAGCAGCAAGCATCAGCGTCGAAGTTAGACATTTTATCCAGGTTTTGCTTGGTGCTGAGCTCAGAAAAGAGAATATTGAAAATGTTGATACAGCTCTGAACAAGGTTATTGTCTTGAGTTGCAATCACCTCCTTACACTCTTCTCTCAGCCAAGCTAAATTTTATTTGAAGAGGCCTTTCATCTTGTCGATTACGTTGACAATGTAAGCGGGCACAGCTCCATCTTTCTTCCTTTCTTCTTTGAAGGTTATAGCCCATGTCTCGATGATAGGTTCCCATCCGAGATGAACAGGCTCCATGTAGACCATACCGCATCTAGAAACTGTGGCTGGAGAAGCAACTGCCAGATCATTGACTTCGAACATCATGGTGAAGGTGGCTGGCAACTTAATTCTTTGACCGTTAGATAGGCACAACATCTTGTTATCGTCAAGCACAGTATTCATGTTTTCGATCCAGAGAGCATCGACTGGCCCATCAAACTCAATCCACTTCTTTGTGTCTGAAGTGTCGGCAACATTGGCTCTGACAATGGCAGCGACTATACCATCAGTCCATTCGTTTGTAAGAACATTGACATATCCAAAAAGCTCATTCATGGTGACTGACTTAGGATTTAACCTTTCTCTCTTTACAACTTTATGGTAGTAGTCTGTCGATCCTTCCTTGTTCAGTTGCTCCATTGATTTGGCTAGAGTTTCGATCACGGTTGTCTTTCCTGTTCCTGTCATTCCAACAACCATGACGCCGTGGCGCACCATGATGGTCTCCATCAATTGAATAATCTTTGTCAAAAATTTCTTGGGCTTTTGATAATTTCTGATTTCCAGTTGATTCTCGATAGCTCTCTGAAGACTTCCATAGTCGATGTTTGGAATCTAAACTTTGGGGAACAGGTCAGCAATAATACCCATGAAGAGAGGTAAATCGTGCTCCAAAAACTTGGGAACATTGGAATCTCTCATGGCTCTAATAAGCACAATATCTTCTGATAGTTTTGCTTCCTTTCTTCTGAGGGCACCAGCCATGACGAGTACACTTTTGACGGCTCTCATACCAAAATCATAATGATCCTGTTTTGACAGCTGTTCCGATGATAATTTGTATAGCTGAACCATCTTTCTAGCAAGGGACTTCGCTGTCTCAAACCCTTATGAGAAGAGAATGATTTCAGCAATCAATGCATAATCAGGGATCATCATAGCCACGGGTCGGAAAAGGGATTTCAAGTTGTCAGGGAGTTAAGTTCTACCAGCATAGCCAGGGTTCATTGTGATGAAAACACCAAAGTTTTTGTTGAGAGGAATTATTCTAGTTTCGAATTCAAATTCAATATCATCACGTTTGATAGCTTGTTGAATTGTAAGAATTTGCTGGGCAATGACAGAAAGCACCTCAATATCGATTCGATTGAACTCATCGAAACAGGCCCAAGCACCACCTTGAGCTAGTCCGCTGAAGAAGCGACCCATAGTTCTGTAATCAAGTCCATCAGAGCAATTAAAGACCACACATTGAACAGCCATAGCCTTGGCCAAATCTTTTGTTGTTTCTGTTTTTCCTGTACCAGCAGGGCCAGCTGGGTTCCCTCCGAACTGCAAATGCTTGGCAGATGTTAGAGTGATATAGCACTTATCTGTAAGAGGTGTGATAACCAATCTGGGTCCATTGCCAAGATATTCGTAACCGTATCGGAAATTTGTGTTTGTTTGCCTCACAAAGCAGTCATCAATCTCAGCATCCCAGTAATATCTTAGCTGTTTGCTAAACTCAAAATCATTTAAATTTTTGACATTCTTAGCAACCAATTCTGTCACGACGTCACGAGCGTGCACATCAATGACAATCAATGCTCCCATCAAAGTTCGTTCAAGAACGTTGAGATCCTTTCTAACGATAGCCACCATTCGGTTGATCATTTCTTTCATAAAGGTTTCGTAAGAAGCCACTCCTTTCTTTGGGTTAGTCTACTCGTTGAGGATAGCAGAAGTGACACCTTCTGTCCACTTGATTTGGTCGATCAACAAAATATCCTGAGCATTGAAGGAGAAGAGCCACTTTTCCCTATTGCAAGGGTCTTCATCAGGGTAGTCTTTTAGAGCTTGTTTAGCTTAATCGTAAAGAGACTTGATCATCATTTCTTGAATTTTCATGAGCCATATTTCGACAGGACCTTCAGTAAAGACAGAAGCACTGAATTTAACTGTTTCAGGCATGGTTTCAGGCTCAGCTGAGGTCATTGAAATAATTTCCCTTGATTCCTCAACATCTGTGAATTCGATTTTGTTGATGTTGTCAAAACATTTTCTGAGATGAGGTTGGACAGCATGAGGATTTCTGGTCTGAGAGAGAATCTAAAGTAACTAATCATTGGAAAGAAAATAGAAACGTGGGAAGGCTCCTCTTTTTACTTCAAGATAATCTTACATTTTCTTTTGAATTTATTCCAGTTCCTTGTTGTTCTTCTGGAATTTTTTGAGAAGCTCTTCACTTGAGCAGCAGTCCCAGACTAATGGCTTTCTGTTGGTCTTGATCATAGTATCACGCCAAAATTTATCGACCAAGATGAACTTTCTGTTTTCTTCAGGCAATTGTTTCTGAATATCTTCTGCGCTGAAGATATTTTCTAGATACATCCATTGGCGCTGGCAAGTGAGCCATTCATCAATGATTTAAGAAATAAGCAGCAACCTTTTCTCAATAATTTCAACACTTTCTCTAATATCAGCAATGTATCTTGAGCCCATCATGGATTGAATTTTCAACTGATGGTCATCCAAGGTTTGCATGATCTACTCAACTGACCCAATGATAAACTTATCCTTAGCTTCTCTGTAGTTGTTGATGATGTAATTGAGACTGCCCCATTTCGATTGAATCTATTCAATTTGAGCCTCAATTTGAGCTTACCCAGTTGCACGAGCTGAAATTTATTCAATTGACTATCTTTTTTATCTGATGCCATATGTCAATAGTTCAGTTAAACTAATGGATTTTCCTGCGAGCATCGGCTGCTCAAGTTTATCATAAATTTTCTTCCAATGCTTGTCTTTCAAATCTTTGTTGGCCACTGAAATGATAATGGGCATGAGATTGGTAATTTATTTGATTCTGGCTTCGTGTGTTTCAAGCACTTTATCTCTGCCGTCTTTTGAAAGGTTGCTGATTCTGATTTTGAGCTGGAAGATAGCAGCTTCGAATCCTTGAACTTCCTTTTGAATATCTTATGAGTCGAAATTTCTGATGTTAGACTTAAGCCAGGCTTCTTCAAGCTTAATAAATTTATCGACATGATTCCAGAGGAGCTTTCGATCATTGAATTTTGCCTCAACATCAATCAGTTCCTTGTTTGGAGCAGGGACTATTTCCATGAGTTTTTGAACCTTGATGTAAGCATCATTTTTCTATTTCTGCTTCATAATATTCTTCTCTACTGCCTCCAACTCCTTGATAGCCTATGAGGAAGGGCAGTTTTCATCAATGAGTTTATCTTTCATAAGTGTGCTTTCAATATTCTTGATGTTCTTTGACAATATTTTTATTGATTCGTTGATGGAATCCTCCATATTCGGCCTCTTCTTGGCTATAAATTCTTGAGCTTTCTTGAGATCGTTCTGGAGGGCAGCATATTTTTCCTTGATGAGCTGAAGATCTCTGACGTTTGTTGAAGGAACACTACCATCTAACTTTTTCAGCTGACTCTGCATGTTTTCGATTTATATTTTTTGATTTTCGATCGTCTTGATTTTGTTCATGATCATCTTATAATTTTCAATGTAGTCTCCATAGTCCTTCAAGAATTAAGGATATGGTTCAAGGCTCTTTGTAAAAGCCTCAATCGTCTTCTTTGTTTCTGCCATTCTTCTTTCCATAAGGGAGGTCAGCTCTTTGCGATAGACATCTATTTTAGTGACAAGTTGAGATGTGAGGATTGAAGCTATTTTGTTTCCGTTGATATTGAGGCATCCTTTGGGTACATCCTTGACTCTCTGAGTAACAAAGTTATTCCATTCTGTAAACTTGTGAATTTTTCCTTTAATTTACTCAAAGGTAACATTTCCTTCTTCCCAGTTCGGCATTTGGAAGGTGTTCATAAAGTTGAAGATAATTTTGACTTGTCCATAGTTCTCCTCAATGTAGTCAGATGCAGATTGGAAGTCTTGCTTTATTTTGTCGAGCATGTTTGACCTTATGTCATTGAATGCCACAGATTGATTGATTATCAGGCCAATGTCAGGTAATTTTTCATTCCTATCTTCGCTTCCAAGACGAATTTCAGAAGGAATTCTGTGAACTCCTTTGACAACTTCAACCATATTTTTAAGAGTTGTTTCCAAGGTTTATTTCAGTTCTTCTTCATTGGGATCAAAGGTCATGTGCTCTTCTTTAATACCGATGTTGAATAAACCCATTTTTCTGTTGGTATTTCTCATTTAATCAAGTAGAATTTCCATAGAGGTATGACTGATGCTCACCAATGTTTCAATCATCACAAAATCAACTAGCTTGATAAAGTTGGGTAATCTCTCTCTATCTCGGTTTGCAATCTGAAGAAGATATACTTTTTCCTCTTCCTATCTTCTTTTCAGGTTCATAGGTTTTTGCTTGACTTGTTGGCCAAACTTCATCTCATCTTGATCTTCGACATCCTTCAAATTGCATTTTTCATAAATCTCATTCTGTACTTTTCTGACAACAACAGTCATTTTGTTTGCAATAATATTTTCATACTGACTGTTGGCGATTTTTCTTGTTTGATCCTGTTCGATATTGAATTCAACTTTCATATCCCAAGATTTATTTTCTGTAATTTTGTTGAAGATGGTCTTGTTCTGACCCAAATCATACAGGCAACGATTGATCTCCATGATATTCTCGGCAAAAGTAGGTTTAGCTATAAAGGCGTCTCTCACCAATTTTTGCCTTATTTTGAGGAAATTTCTATACCTGACATTTTTCTTCCAAATTCCGAATACTTTTGTCAACGTATAGCTTTTAAAGAAGGTTATATTGGTGATGATGTTGAAAAGAGTTGATTCGTGCATCCAGTCTGACAAACCAACTACTTCAGTTGACAGCAAATCTTATCTTCCTTCAGATTTTAGTTGCTTCTTCATTCTTTCAGAATAAACTTTGACGATGCCGTGAGCTGAGATAGTATAGTACTCATCAAAAGCTGACTCTTTTTGATTTTCGTTGCTGGTGATGACTTCAAGATCATAAGGTCTGAAAACTTCTTTGTTGATTTTCTGGATGCAGTTAATAAATTTGATTGGGGTAGTATTGCCATATTTCGCGAAGAACGATATGGCTACATCTCCAGTTTTGATGGTTTTCAAGATGTTGTTTACAGATTTATCTACGAACAATGCATTTTGAATTTTGTTCTGTGGCTTCTGAGTACCTTCTCGGTAAAGTCCTTTCACGATTTATGAATAGTTTGGCTTTGTGCTCTCTGCTTCTGAAGGCTCTTAGTCTTCTTGTTAGGGTTCGCTAGCCTCATAGAGACTGGATACTTTGGAAGCTGCGAGAGGTTTGATGATGTTTGCAGGAGGAAGGTCTTATGGATGTGCAAAAGGCAGATTGTAATCCTGGAGCTCTTCTTTGATATCAAACTTGTAGAGCTGATTATAGATGGAGTAATCTGGCTTTTTGGCGACTGAGAGGAAGGGATTATTTGACTGTTTGAGTCTTTGCTCCTGTTCCTTCTTAAGCTTCAGAAGTTCTTTGAACTGAATACAGTATGAAATACATCTAACTTATCAGATTTGTCGGCTCTTTCTTTCCTCATTGCAGGTAAGTTATATATATATTCAAATTGGAATGATCAAGAGCATCTTATCTAAAAAATGCAACATTATAGTAAATATTCTCAACTCTCCCGACGACTGAATTATTGCTTAATATTCAAGATTACTACTATTATTGTAATATCTTATTTGAATTTATTCAATAGCAAGTGATGTAGCATCATTAAACATGGAGCTTGAGAGCTTGCTGGCTCTTCGAAATCGCTTGATGGACAACTCCAATTCTTAAAAGCCTAGGTTCTCCAAAGCGATCATGGATGGTCTGATCTTTGCTGCTCTCGCCAATAGTCAACTCACTCGGCTCAGGAAGCTCTTCAGCACTGTTCATCTCCTTGAGATAAGCTAAGACTCTTACCTTTATTGGATTGATCTGATGTACCTTGCCTTCAAACTATATCTCGTCCTTTTATATTTTTTCAAGGATATAGTATTTCAAGTTGGAAAGAAGACCGCCTGCTATTGTATACTCCCATCTAGGAGTTCCTATTTTCTCCCCAGTTCTTGCAACATGATGAACGAGAACATTAATCAATTCCTCTTCTGACTCTTGATGCTCATATTGCTAAATAACAAGAGCTGAGTGCTTTTCCCTTTCAAGGACATTGATCAGCTCTCCTTTTTTATGAATGTATCCTTTTTCATCAACAATGTCATTGATATAGGATCTGTCTTTCGAAAGCAAAAACATGCGGTATTTATGGCCTAGCTTAGGAGGAAGGAACTCTTTAAGAAGCTCACTTGTATAAATCAGATCAACTACGCTGCTTTCATTTTTTCTGGACACAACGATCTTCTGTATATCACTTAGCTGCAAACTACCGTAGGGTCTATAATAGAAGCTAAGCTCTTTTTGAGTCAATCTTTCATTAATTTTCAGGGTTGAGTAGCTAAAGAAAATGGTCTTATCGGCCTTGATAATATCTTTAAGTTTTTAATCGTCGTTTGCTTCAGTGAGGATCTTAGAAGTTTTTTTGGATCGATATTTTATGACGATGTTTGAGGAGCTTTCATATTGGTTATCCTAGGGCAGCATCTAATCAAATATTATCTCACGAATTTAGGCTACTGTGACGTATTTGTTGAGTTATTTGTCATAAAGGTGCTCTTTATTTTACTCACTTTGAACAATAAATTTGACATTATCCATTTATTATTTGTACCATTGCTGCAACTGGCCACTCTCCTCCTCATTCTTAAGTCTCTAAACCAAAACTACCATCAACTGATTCCTTGTCGGAGAAGCGACTGGAAGAAGATCAGAATTAGTTTCTTTGAGTCGAATCAACC
>Ga0100385_1001317_pt1 | contig 25579 bp, 19 predicted proteins | sample CryGeymeta201509_FD_81543 | JGI IMG/M metagenome (GOLD analysis project Ga0100385, IMG submission 81543) | Groundwater microbial communities from Crystal Geyser aquifers in Utah, USA - Crystal Geyser metaG 2015-09 | ecosystem: Environmental > Aquatic > Deep subsurface > Groundwater | place: USA... | reverse complement strand
GACCTTCGCTCAGCAGATATACGTGGTCACAGTTGACGATCGTGGACAACCGATGGGCGATCAGCACGATGCTGACGGACCCGGCTAGCGAGTTTAGCGATTCGGAGATCTTACGTTCAGAGTTCGCATCAAGGTCCGAGGTGACCTCATCAAGGAGCAGAATACGCGGCTTCCGCAATAGAGCGCGTGCAAGACCGATCCGAGCTCGCTCCCCTCCCGAAAGGGTGCCCCCGGCTGTTCCAACCTCAGTGTCGTAGCCGTTCTTCATCTTCACAATGTCTTCGTGGATATTCGCCGCGGTGGCGGCAGCTTCGATTTCGGTCTGCGAAGCACCTACCACCCCATAGGAGATGTTGTCGCGAATAGTCCCTTGGAAAAGGAAAGCGGCCTGTGGGACGACGGCTATAATTGCATGCAGTTCGTCGTGAGGAATTATGTCCAAGTTCCTGCCGAAGATCCTAATCGTCCCCGAGTACCCCGAATGGGTGCGCTTCAGCAGTTTAAACAAGGTGGATTTGCCGCAGCCAGTCCGGCCAACGATGCCGATGCGGCCGCCGGCTGGACAGAACCCGGAGAGATCGTGGACTTGGTTCTTGTCTCGACCGTAGGAGAACGTCAGTTTGACCCACTCGATCGCTGGGCATTCCTCGGATTCTGGCGCTGGCGTGTCCCCACTCGCGGGTCCGCAGCCGTAGGTCGGATCCGGTGGTATTGCGCACAGGTCATAGACGCGGTTGAGGCAAACGACGGACGTCTGAAGACGACCGCTAAGCGAAGACAGCATCCCGACTGGGCCAAAGACATAGGACATGAACTCCATGAACGCGAAGAGTCCACCAAGGGTCATGGACCCCTCGATTACCATGCGCCCTCCGAAGTACAGCACGCAGACGCTCATAAGTCCGTTGCCGAGCGAGACCCCGCCGGAAAAAAGCTGGCTGAGGATAGAGAATCGTACGTTGGCATCGATCATGCGGCCCAGGCTTGTCCCAAAGCGTCGTTCGTGGAAGGCCTCTGTGCCATACTGCTTGATTCCCTCGACGATGCCGAGCGATTCGCCCGTCTCCCCCCAGAACCGCCCGACCTCCTCCTGCATCTCCGCCGACACCCTGCGCAAACCGCCCGACCGCTTGAAGACGAAAAGCACCATGAGGGGCAGAAGTGGCAACGTGATCAGTGTAAGTCGGGGGTTGATGGCGAGCACTGCAACGAGTCCAACGCCGAACGTCAACACGTTCGTCACCACGAGCACGAATGTCTCGGCGAAAAAGCTCTGCAATTGGCCGGTGTCGTGCGCCAGCCTCGCAAAGAGGTAGTCCGGCAACTTCCGGTGATGGACTGACAGGGGAAGGTGCAGAATACTAGCGTAGATGTGGCGCTGCAGCGACCCGATAGCGAACTCCCGGAAACGGGCCGACACGATACCGCTGGCCAAGGACAGGACCTCGCCGATGACCACGATCCCGAACAAGGCCATGCCTAGGGTCTCGATCGACAGACCCGTTCGTCCGACAAGGACGTTATCGACGTAGTACTTCGTGATGAGCGGAAACGGCAGCTTCGCCAAAGCGACAAACATCAGCAGGACGACCGAGACGATTCCGATCGCCTTCTGGTCCGCGATAGCAGCCAGCAGCCAGCGCACCTTGACGCCGAGGTCGGTCGTGGCGGTGTCGTTCTTTCTGTCCATGACCCTACCTTGCGCCGGTAGAAAAGACCCAACGCTACTTAACCATGATCTCCTTCACGAAGTTGTACGCACCCGGACGCACGCGTTCGGCATCCAGGAACCTCGTTATGGTTCCCAGCGCGACGCTCCGTTCCGTCTCGCACTCCTCGCGCCTCTTCTCCAGCGAGATCCTGCCGTCGCGCATGACGGTCGCAAAGCACATGCTGCAGATCCGCGCAGCCCAGCAGTCGTTACAAAGTTGCTGGCAATGATCGCGATAGGTATCGAGCAGGACTTCGATCCGGCTCTTGTCGAGCCCGGAGTCGATATGGCCGATCGGGTTATCCCGCCCCACCTTTTCGCAGATGTGGTAGTTCCCTTCGACGTCGACGTAGTGTCGCCGGATGCCGGGTGAGCAGATCCCGTTCGGGGGAAGTGTGTTGCCCAGCGGCGAAATTTCTCGGCCGAAGAAGCGAATGAAGACCCGGTCGAGCATGCTGCTTAGCACCAGGGGTAATTCGCCTCTCCGTCCCTCCTTGACCGCCGCGTCGTAGCGCCTGAGAGCCGGCGTGAAGCCTTCGGAGTACGTCCGCGCGCCGCAGGCGGCGCCGAAGACTGAGTGCGAATCCACGCCCTCCTCCTCAAAGTCGCCGCAGACCACTGGCAATTCCTTAACCAGAGGGTCGGTTTCGAAGAACTCGACGATCCGCTCAACCTCATAGGGAGGGCATATGGTGCATGCTAGGACGACCTTGGTCTTGAAATAGTGCGGATCTCTTTCCCGGACTCGTGCGAGGAAGTCCATAACCCGGGCCCAACTCGGTGCTCCGTCGACGGCGATCCGGTTGGTGTCGTGTATGTCCAGTGGGCCGTCGAGGCTGACCTGGAGGCTAACGTTTCGGTCCATGAGGAAGGCCAGTTTCTCGTTGGAAACATTGAAGCCGTTGGTGTCAATCGTCACGAGGACGCGGTCACGCCAGGTCGGCAGGGAAAGAATGTGGTCGATCGCCCTGCTCACGGCCAGCCAGTTCAGCGTAGGCTCCCCTCCGTAGAAGCTCACGGTCGGTGAATCCTGTCTGGACGAATTCTCGCAGAAATAGTCAATGGCTTTGCGCATCATCTCGAAGGACATGTGCCTAGATCCGTGGCGCCGCTGCTGTGCGTAGGCCCCGGAGAAGCAGCAGTAGCGGCACCTCAGGTTGCACTGCTCGGTGGATTCGAGGACGAGTTGTTCCATCTGCCCGGCGACCTTGTTATCGTAGCAGCAATCGCAATATGGCTTCGTGACTTCAGCGTTCCTCTGCCTTACGAGCATTCCCGCGTCGATCATCTCGGCGATGTCCGGATCCAACTGCTCCCGGACCTCCGCCAAGGATCCCACGATGGCCCCACGCGAGGCCGTTGCGGTGTCGAGGGCAGCGGCGAGGTCACCTGCGAGACTGACGATCTGGTTCGTAGCCACGTCGTAGAGGTAGGCGTGGCCGTGCATATCGAATCGCTTGAAGCTGATGTTGTCGCCCCAGATGTATCTGATATTGGTGGCCTGCATATCTGTCCTCCAGATAAAACCGCGCATCGATGGAGCCTGGAATAATACACGCGGCATAAACTGCTTGCTGTGCCGCCGGCGCCCGGGACCCCGGGCGCCGGCTCTAGGTTCAGGGTTCCTCGAACTTCGTGTCGGCGGCGCTCGCCGTCGTATTCGAGGCCGTCGACGATGCGACGGCGGCGCGGATTGCGAATGACGGCGTGAAGATGCCTCCGCAACCACACGTTGCACACGAGCAGTTACAGCTGCATGTGATGACGCCGCCGGTCGTGCCGATTGTCGGTGTCTTTACGGGACTCCAGGACATTGGTCTCCCCCTCGGGCTGGAAATGAAATTTATTATGTTTCGATGGGACGGATAATTGCGTTCGCACCGGCAACGATAGCTGCGTCGATCTGACCGGATGCGCGGCTGGAGCCCCAATCGCCTGCCACAACCAGGGCACAGACACAGACGCATCCGCAACTGCAGGAGCATGAGCCGCCCGTGGTCACGAGACTGCCGGGGGTCTTGACGACACTAAACTTCATAGTCTGTTCTCCTTCGCCATAAGAGGTTACGAATTGTCGCAGTCGGATCGATCGTATTCAGACCATGACGAATCCGGTACATTCCGTCGAGCATTCGAGGGACTACTCGCTACCTCGCCGATGGTCCTTACTCGACGGCTTCATACAGGATAACAGCTAACCCCTCCTCTCCTTCGTCATGGGGACGAGCGGTTCCCTCGCCGACCACAACTTCAGCTCCCGAAGTTGTGCTCGCGAAGGCTCCCATCAGGTTTCGGACGCGTAGCATGTGCCGCGCGTCCAGCGGGATTAGCATATCAGCCCTGGGATCGAGAGGCATGGAAAGACACCGGACCTCCCAGGTACCCGCGTCGGGGTCAACTACGTCAAAACACGAGGTCCCGCCGTGGGCGATTCCAGACTTCCAGTCGCTGTTGATTACCCAAAGTCGATCCCCGACCCAGCGAAGATTCAGGATCACGGGGGCATAAGCGTCGACCTCGATCTTGACCTGGGGGCGACCGGCGGTGGATGTGACTGCGAAGTTGGCCTTAGCCTCTTCCCGTTCGGCATTGCTCCTTTCGTGGCGTTCGAAGGGCCTTTCGAGCACGGCAATCGGGGATCCTCCGGCATTCCTGATCTGAATCGCGTACCGGTCGCGATCGATGGCCGAAAAGACCCGGCCCGTCCTGTCGACGTCCCATGCATCGCCAGGAGGAAACGACAGGTCCCGCTCCGAAAGGCGGAATTCGTCCGTGGTTCCGAGCGTCCTGTCGCATTCATCGAATAGCGTTGCTTCGCGGCCATGACCATCGAATCCCGCTAGGAACCGTCGCTTAACGAGCGTGGACCCGGTCATGAGTGTCTGTTCACCGACGCCGATGAACCCTTCTCCATACGGTCGGCACCTCAGGATCGAGAAATATTGCGCTTCGCCCTCCGTATTGGGTGCAAGAGCGAACCGGATGGTCTGCGCGGGAACCCCGTCCGCTCCGACCACGGCGATCGAGGGCGGTACGACAGAGATCAGCCCCAGGGCCCCGTTGGGCAGCGGTTCGATATCGTAGACGTTGGAGAGTTCCCCTGGACCTTCGCCAGCCCTGCAGAGGGTGGTGATCTCCTCACCAGACGGACTGATGCGAATAACCTGCTGGAGTTGGGAGTCGAGAAGGATGATGCTGCCATCAGCGGCAAGGAAGCCGTCGGTGACCATGCCAAGCAAAATCCGTTCGTCGTCGGATTCAATCCGCCAGGCTTCGTGCATTTCGACGGTCGTCGTCCGGATCGCTGATCCTAAGTCGAGCGTGGGTGTGCAGGGCGGTGTGTCGGCGGCTCCAACGCGGGTGCCAATTGTCGATAGGACGAGGATGGCGATGAGTTTAGGCGCTACTAACCGAGACAAGGTGTAGAAACACCGAGGCCACGCGCCTGCCCCTGAGAAACGAAAGGGGCCAAGGTGGTTCACCAGGGAGCCCTGTTTCAATTCGAATTTTTTGGAAAAGTGGATGATGTCACTCATAATGTTTCCTCATCTCAGGTGGCGCGGCCGCGCAATAGTCGGCGAAATGATATTCTCAACAGAATGTAATGCAGCAACAATGTGATTTGTGATTGTCAAATGAGGCTAATGCTCTCCACGACAAGAAGTCAAGGCCTTTTTTTCAATCAATTCATGTTGGTCATTCCAAAATGCAGAGGCACCAAGGAGCACGTTCTGGTCCAAAGGCCCCAGGCTGCACGTCGTGATTCGGCTGGCAGAGAACCGGTACCGACACACTGAGCCGTCCCCGGGTAAGTAAACACCAGAGAGGTGACCGCTACCCGGAGACGACCCATGCCGAAATCGAACACGGAGAACCTGACGCCTGGCCAGCGCCGCAAGGAGATCGCCGCCATCCTCGGCCGCGGCTTGCTGCGCTTCCGCGATGCATGCGTAAGTGGCACCGCAGCATGCGATACCGCACCCGATTCCCCCGATCAGAAAGCCCTTGATGTGTCCGCGCCGGGCGACCCTCATGTGTCCTGGTTAGCGCAACCGAGATCATGAGAGGAGATGCACCATGGCGTTGAACATCGGGAAAGAGATCACCGCGCTGAAGCGCATGACGGTGCCGGAACTGCGGCGGAAGTACGCCCAGGTCTTCGGCGAGGACACGACATCCCGCCACAAGGAGTACCTGATCCGCCGCATCGTCTGGAGGCTCCAGGTCAACCAGGAAGGCGGCCTGTCCGAACGCGCGAAACAGCGGGCTCGCGATCTGGCCATCAGGTCCGACGTCCGCCTGACCGCGCCCCGGCCCCGCCCGGTCGCCCCGGGCGGAGAGACGGCCACCTCGCCCGTCGAGTTCCCCAAGGACGACCGCCTGCCCATGCCCGGCGCGATCATCACGCGACGGTACAAGAACCGGACGATCGAGGTGCGGGGATCGAGTACGAGGGCGAGGTCTACCGGACCCTGAGTGCATCCGGCAGGCGATTCCGGGCGAATGCGCCTCAAGAATCACAATTCGGCGGGGACAGAACCTGAAGGCGATGTTGAGGTAGGCGGCGGCCAGAGGTCGTTTAGCGAGGAGAATGGATTCCGCCTCTAAACGCGATCTCGCCAATAGGCCAGCCTGTTTTCCTCAGAGGAGATCGCTCCGGTATCTCTCTTTTTCTTCACGCAGAGCGTTCCGCTTGGGGAGCCAATCCTTTTCTGACGGAATTCGACACACCTTCCGGTTAGCGGCGTGGCCCGGGGCGAGAGCTTTCGGGCTTTTTGTTTATTCCCAATAATGGCAACGGATTGCGCGGTTCTGGTGGGTGGGGCGGAATCTCTGTTTCGAGAGCGAGAGTTTGGGGGTCGGTGGGAACAGTCAGGGTTCACGACCGAGGCCCGTTGGGTGGTAGAAAAACTCTCGAAATCTCGTGCGCCAGGAAAGCCTGGAGAAGGGGGACCTGAATAGCGAAACCTTCTGATGGAACCCGGTGGGTAGCCAATCCCACCCGGCAGAGCTTGGCCAGCAGCCGGAACCGAGTGTTGCGTGGCGTGCGGTAACGTACGTGGCGAAGCGTACACAGGGAGCGTGCAGGCCGTGTGATCGAGCCCCGAAAAGAGAGATGTCGTGGGAGCCGACGTCGTGAGATTGGCGGAAGGCAGCACCGACACGCCGCAACGGCCTGGCGTGAACGTCCCACCGGGGTCAAAGAGCAGGGCATGTCCGCACGAGGGTTCTCCAGGAACCTGGGAGGCCCTTGTCGTTCCACCGTAATTCCGGTCAGGGATGCCGGACGATCAAATCCCAGGTCCACGGCGAACACAGCTCGCCCGCCGTGGAAGCGAACCGCGGGCGCAGGTGGTACCGGGTCGCGAGTGCAAGCGGAGCGCCCCGGGATGACGGCAAGGGAGTCGGAGCATCTGCATAGTACCGTCGAAGCCGGGGAACCCGCCCCAGGGGACCCGGTGGAGGGACGGCGGATGTCAGGACAACGGACCCGCTGGAGGGAAAGACAATGGGAACACCGAGTCCCAGCAACGTCTCAACGAAACTGCAGCGGATAGCGGAACTGGCGAGCCAGTCTCCGCAGATGGCGTTCACCACGCTGAACCACCACATCGACATCGAGTTGCTGCACGAGGCGCACCGGCGCACCCGCAAGGGGGGAGCCGTGGGCGTGGACGGGCAGACGGCGGACGAGTACGCAGTCGATCTGGAGGGTAACCTCCGCAGGCTGCACGACCGCTTCAAGTCCGGCACGTACCAGGCCCCGCCCGTCAGACGGGTGCGCATCCCGAAGGGCGACGGCAAACAGACGCGCCCGATCGGGATCCCGACCTTCGAGGACAAGATCCTCCAGCGGGCGGTAGCGATGGTGTTGGAAGCGATCTACGAGCAGGATTTCCTGTCCTGTTCGTACGGCTTCCGGCCCGGTCGCTCGGCACACAAGGCGCTGGACGACCTCTGGCACATCCTGATGGCGACAGGTGGCGGCTGGGTGTTGGAAGTGGACATCCGGAAGTTCTTCGATCATCTGGACCACGGCCATCTGCGGGACTTTCTCGACCGCCGGGTGCGTGACGGAGTGCTCCGCCGCGCGATCGACAAGTGGCTCAAGGCGGGCGTACTGGAAGCCGGATGCGTGACGCACCCGGATACCGGGACCCCGCAAGGTGGTGTGATCTCGCCGCTACTGGCGAACATCTACCTGCACGAGGTGGTGGACACGTGGTTCGAGACCCAGATCAAGCCCCGCTTGGCTGGCCGCGCCACGTTGATCCGCTACGCCGACGACTTCGTCATCGCGTTCACCTCGGAGCAGGATGCCCGGCGGGTGCTGGCGACCCTGCCGAAGCGGCTCGGCCGCTACGGTCTGAGTCTGCACCCGGACAAGACCCGGTTGATCGACTTCCGCAGGCCGTCGTTCCCCGGGCGGGGAAAACCCGCCGGGAAATGGCCGCGCCCCGAGACGTTCGATCTGCTGGGGTTCACCCACCTCTGGGGTCTATCCCGTCGTGGGTGCTGGGTGGTTCAGCGCAGGACGGCCCGGGATCGTCTCAGCCGGTCACTGAAGGCCATCAGCCGCTGGTGCCGGTACCACCGCCACAAGCCGATCGCCTGGCAGCACGCGGGGCTTGTACGAAAGTTGAAGGGGCATTGCGCGTACTACGGGATCACCGGGAACGGGCAACGGCTCTGGCTCTTTCGCTACAGCCTGCTGCGGATATGGCACAAATGGTTGTCGCGTCGATCGCAATGCGCCTGGCTGAAGTGGGATGCGTTCCACCGGCTCCAGTTGCGTTACCCGATGCCGGCAGCAATCGTGGTCCAGTCCGTGTACCGTCAGGCAGCGAAACCGTGACCTGAAGAGCCGGATGCGGGAATTCCGCACGTCCGGATCTGTGGGGGGCCGGGGGAGGCGACTTCCCTGGCCTACCCGACTACAAAATGGGTTACCAGGTGGGACGATACATCAGTCTTGAACGGGTCATCGAAGAATCCAAGGAAACCTACTATGACCCTGGGCCTCAGTTCCCGGAACTGGCACGAAGGGCATCATGATCCTCACCCTTGGTTGGACTACTTTTGGGGTGTATTGCTGCGGGCCTACTCTGAATTTTCGGACCGAGTGGGAGGGCTCAACCAAAGAGCGGGAGGGAAGTCGGCTATCGTTCGTGAAGCCGTGGGACGCATGACGCGACCCTTTGCTCTCTCGGATCTGCAGATCGAATGCCCAGGTGTGAGTTTACCCACGATCAAGCGCGAACTGGCTGCCATGCGGGACGAGGGGCTGGTCATGTTGCAGGGCCGAGGCCGTGGAGCCAAGTGGCACAGGGGGGAATAGGTTGGGTGGGTGTTCTCTGAAAAAAGTTCTAGGAGTGTCCTGGCTGGGGAGCCGATCAGGACTCCAAACCGAACCCCAAAACCCAGCCCTCATGATCCCTTGTGTCGCTTGCCCAACCACTCGGCATACAGCTCCGGCCTCCGGTCCCGCAGGAACAGGCGCCGCGCGTGGGACGTGGCGCATTCGGCCAGATCCACATCGCAATACAGGATCTCGTCCGTGCCTTCGCCGGCCCGCGCCAGCACACGGCCGTCCGGCCCGCAGACGAATGATTCGCCCGCGAAAGTCAGATTCTCCTCCTTGCCCACGCGGTTGACCAGGGCGGTGAAGTAGCCGTTCTGGAACGCCGCCACGCGCAATTCGGCCTCGTACAGGCCAGCGGGCCATTCGCCGACGGCCCCGGCCTGGGGCACGATCACCAGCTCGGCGCCGGCCACGGCAAGGGCGCGCATGGATTCGGGGTAGTGGCGGTCGTAGCAGATGGCCAGGCCGATACGACCGGCGGCGGTCTCGAACACCGGCACGCCGGTATCGCCCGGCGCGTAGTAGCCCTGCTCGTAGTAATGCTCGTAATCGGTGATGTGGACCATGCGGCTGACGCCCAGCAGGGAGCCGTCGGAGTCGATCACGGGCGAGGAATCGAAACAGGGGCCGCGGTCGCCGGTCTTTTCGTACAGGTTCAGCACCACCACCACACCCAGTTCACGGGCCAGGGCGACGAAGGCCTCGGTCGTGGGGCCGGGGATGGTCTCGGCGAGGGCCGGATGTTCCGGATCGGCGGGAATCTGGGGGTAGAATGGTGTGAAGGCCAGCTCGGCGAAGCAGATCAAGTCCGCGCCGTCGGCGGCGGCCCGGCGCGCTGCCCTCAGACCCCGCTGGAGGTTGTCCTGGAGATCGGATCCGGCGTGTTGCTGAACCAGCGCGATTTTCATGGGCGTGCCTCGTGGTTGGAATGAGAAACCTGATATGAACACTCTATCATTCGGGCGGGCATGGGGCCACCCCTTCCTTAGGGTCCGCCAAGCCCCGGGTCGAGAACAAGATTGACAATATAGATGTCATTATGACAATCTTATTGCCATAGTGCCTGCGGGGTGATTGGTGTACTGTATACGAAAGTTAGTAACTGGTTGCTGAAAAAGAAAAAACAAAAAGAAAAGCCCGTTTCCGGGCTCCTGGCCGTGGGGGAAATGGTCCGCAAAACCATGGCCCTGGGCGGGGTTCTGCAGGCCCGGGAGGTGGCATTGCTGGGGTCGCTGGAGTTGACTCCCGTCCAGCGGGACGTCCTGGCCGTCCTGCGCAGCCGGGGCCCGTTGACCATGGCCTCGTTGGCCCGGGCGCGGGGATTTTCCCGCCAGAACGCGCGGGTGCTGGTCCACGCCCTGGCGAGCCGGGGCCTGGTGGAATTGAAGACGAATCCCGAACACCGCCGGTCCGCCCTGACGGTGATCACCCCCGCCGGGGTGGGGACCCTGCAGGAAATCCTGCACCGCGAGGGCGAGATCCTGGGCCGGGTGGCCGCCCAGATCGAGGCGACCGATGCCCGCCGGGTTTCGGCGACCCTGGAGCGTCTGGCCGAATTGCTGAAGGAGGGATGACCCCCGCGCTCACCGGGGCCGCCGGGCCGCCTGGGCCACGATCTCCGCGGCGGCCTTGGGCAGGCGGTCCAACTGATCCTTTTCCAGGGTGATGAACAGCCCCTTGCCGCGACTGAATTCCCGCTCGCCGGTGCGGTCGGTCAGGACGGCGCGGGTGTGCACCTTGCGGCCCTCCACGGACGTGACTTCCGCATGGATCAGCGCCGGCTCGCCGATGGGCAACATGTTGGTGAAGGTAAATTCTAGGTGGGCTGCCACCACGGGGTGTCCCGCCATCCAGGCCGCACCGCCCATGGCCTCGTCCATCAGGGCGGACTGCCCGCCACCGTGCACGTGCCCCGGAGGGCCCTGGGCCCGCTCGCCCGAGAGGATCTTGGCCCAGACGGTATCGTCGGCGGAACAGTGGTAGTACCGCACCATCAGGCGCCGATCGGAATCGTCACCGGAAACGAAGGTGTCCTTGAGGGCGAGAAAAGGCAGGGAGGCGGGCTCCCAACCGAGCTCCGCCCGCCCAAGCCAGAGCAGGTCTTCGGGATTCATGTTGTCCGTTCCAGGCCAGCGGGCCTAACGGTAGAGGGTCTTGGCCGTGCCCCAGTTCGCCGACTCCAGGTATCCCTTGGAGTTGATGAAGAACACGGGGCGCCCGGAATCTCCCGAAGCCGGATCCATAGGCACCAGCAGGAAACTCTCATCGACCACGGCCAGATAGCCCGGCAAACTCGCTGGGCTGCTGGGTCCGAGGAAAATGTTGGATTCGGGACTGCCCAGAGTATAGACGACCACCGTGGCCAGGACAACCGACGACCCCGATAGCGGCACGGGCGAACCGTAGCCCACGATGAGGTTGTCGTTGGTTCCCACGTTGATCACGTCCACCGGGTATTCGACTTGCGAAATGAAGTCGGTGCCGGCCTGGAAGCTGATTCGTCCCTCGAATCCGGTGAGACTGGATGGAGTGTTGCCCAGATCGTCGGTGGGTTCCATGGCCACGAGGTAAAGCGGTATCTGGCCGGCGGATGCTTCGATCTGGTTCACGGTGGCGCTGGTATCGGAATAAAGTCCGATGGTCCCGTGTTGCGAGCCCCGGGCGAAGGGGGCCGGCAGGACCAACAGGGCTGTCGTTGCCAGCAAGCGGGTAGACCGCATGAGCGAGGTCTTCATCTGGTCACCTCCTTGCCATGAGTCTACGGATTTGTCGGGAGGAAACCAAGGCCGTCCGAGCCCGGCGGCGGGGACGGCCTGGTGCGGGATCTCAGTTGCTTGCGGCGGGGAATATGCCGATTTCCAGGTCGGATATGGCCTTCAGCACCGGTTCGTGGACTTTCCCGTTGGTCACGATGACCCCGGTATTGTTCTCCAGACGAAAGCCCAGGCTGAAATCGAGGTCGTTTCCGCGGATATCGGTGACGCGGCCGCCGGCCTCGGTCACCACCAGCACGCCCCCGGCGTGGTCCCAGATCTTTTCCCGATATTTTCCGTCCCGGGGCAGGCGCAGGTAGGCTTCGGCTTCCCCGCGGGCCACGACCGCGTACTTGGCCTGGCTGTCCAGCCGGGCGGGCTCGGCGGCGATGGCCAGCCTATCGGCGATGCGGGCGGCGTCTCCGTGGGAGGAATGGGCGGCCTCAACCGATTCGCAGAAGCGGATCTGCGTGTTGTCGGCCTGGGGGCTGACCCGCAGGGGCTCGGCATCGCCCTCGCCCAGCAGGGGCATCTGCCACGCTCCGTGGCCGCGCACGGCCACCGCCAGGGTGCCGTCGGCGCGGTCACCGTCCAGTTTGGGCCCCAGATTGGGGCAACCCAGCAGGGCCACCTCGACCCGGCCGTCGAGGATCAGGGCCAGGGCCACGGCGTATTGCTGACCGCGCAGAAAGCCCTTGGTGCCGTCGATGGGGTCCAGGGTCCAGAAACGCGGCGAATAGGTTTTGGCCCCGCCGCGGTCGATCCAGGCGCAGATCCGGTCGGCGTCCGCATCCGGTATCACGTCTCGGACATGGCCGACCACCCGCTCCATCAGGACGGCGTTGTCCGGGTCCCGCAGGGCCTGGGAATCTTCCTCCCCGATGACGGGGTCGTCGGGAAACTTCTCGCCCAGCAGGCGGCACACGACAGCCTGGCTGCCGAAATCCGCCACCGTCACCGGGCTGCGGTCCTTTTTTTCCAGGGCGCCGCGGTCGATGCCGCCCTGAACGGCGCGGCAAAGGGCGCCGGCTTTGCGCACGGCGGACGCGGCAATTTCGATTTCGGAGGCCAACGGGTGGTCATTCCAGGGTGCGGGCATTATCTTGCTCCGAGTTCGGGAAATGGAACGGACCCGAACCTGTGAAAAAAAATACTGGATTCAGGCCCCATGATGGGGGCAGTATAAGCGGGTTCAATTCCGACAACCAAGGGGTTTGTGAAAAAGGGAGAGTCCGATGAAACGTTTGATGATGCTCATGATCCTACTGCTGGCGATCGTCGCCTGCAGTTCCGTCATGGCTGATGACCTGACCGATCGCTGGGGAGTCGGGATCACCGCAGGGTTCATGAAACCCGTACGCGGCGGACACGACTATTCCAGTATGGACCCCTTTGTCGGGGCCTGGGCCCGCCGGGGCCTGACCTCCCATTGGTCCATCGATGGCGGCGTTAAGTTCTCCTACTGGCACCAGGGTGCGACCGAGATCGGCGACGATGCCGGCATGACCTTCGCCAACGAGGGTGAGGATCGCACGCGGTTCTTCCAGGCCCTGCTGGGCGCCCGGTACAACCTGAAACCCGACAGCAGGTCCAATCCCTATCTGGGTCTGCAGTTCGGCTATGCCAAGTGGCGCGTGGTCGACATGGACGGCAGCAACGACCTCGACTATTTCGTCGACGACGACACGGTCGTGGGCTACCTGGACGGCATGCCCCAGAAGCTCGACACCACCAATTTCTCGGCGGCGTTGACCCTGGGCATGGAGTACTTCGTGGGTGACAACACCTCCCTCGATTTCGGCGCCCGCTACAACTGGCTGTTCGACAACGACCTCGACAATATCGGCACCAGCGCCATCTGGGGACCCGATGAGGGCGATCCCAACACCGGCGCGGTGGAATTCTTCGTCGGTGGGACCTACTACTGGGGCGGCAACAACGACGGCGACAACGACGGCATCCCCAACGGCGATGACGCTTGTCCCAAGGTTGCCGAGGACATGGACGGCTTCGAGGATGCCGACGGTTGCCCCGAAGCGGACAACGACCATGACGGCATTCTGGATGCGGACGATCTGTGCCCGAACCAGGCCGAAGACATGGACGGCTTCGAGGATGCCGACGGTTGCCCCGATCCGGACAACGACGGTGACGGCATTCTGGACGTGAACGACAAGTGCCCGAACGAGGCCGAAGACATCGACGGATACATGGACCGCGACGGCTGTCCGGATCCGGACAACGACGGTGACGGCGTGCTGGATGCCAAGGATCTGTGCCCCGACACCGAGCCCGGCGTCGAAGTGGACGCCAACGGCTGCGCCAAGGCCGTCAAGCGCGACCTCGTCCTCAAGGGCGTGAACTTCCGCTTGAATTCCGCCGAGCTGACGCCTGAATCGTCGGCCACGCTGAACGAAGTGGCGGAGTCCATGACCATCTGGGACACCATCTCCATCGAAGTTGCCGGTCACACCGACAGCACCGGCACCGCCGAGTACAACCAGCGGTTGTCCCAGGCCCGTGCGGAGACGGTTTTGAATTTCCTGGCCAGCAAGGGTATCGCCCGCGACCGGATGTCCGCGCGCGGATACGGCGAGGAAAAGCCCGTTGCTTCCAACGATACTTCCGAAGGTCGGGCCAAGAACCGGCGCGTGGAGTTGAACCGGACCGACTGATTCGGTCACCCCTTGGTTGCAAGAAAAGGCCCCGGCTTGTCCGGGGCCTTTTCGCGTCGGGCTCTATTCCCACTCGATGGTTCCGGGGGGTTTGCTGGTCAGGTCGTAGGCCAACCCGCTGATCCCCGGCAAGGTGAGGATTTCCTGCCGCAGATCGTCCAGCAACGGGCGGGGGAGTTCGGCGGCCGTGGCGGTCATGGCGCGCTCGCTCAGCACCGGGCGAATGATGCACAGCTCGCGGCCCCGTCCATCGACTTCCAGGGGCACCAGCACCGTGGGGCATTGCCAGATCCGGTCGTACAACCCATGGCGACGCAGTCCCTCCATGACCAGATGGTCGCATTCGCGCAGCAGATCCAACCGTTGCCGGGACATGGTCGCAGCAAGGGGGCGCAGCACCCGAGGCGGCTCCGGCGCCAGGTTCCACAGGGCGCGGTTCAAGCCGGCCACGGACTTGAAGATCCGGCCGGCGGTGCGGGTCAGGGTTGCGAAGTCGGCGTCGCCGTGCAGAAGCACCGGGTGTTCATAGCTGCGCAGGTCGGCCTTGACGCCGACCGAGCGGATGGGCAGAGGCATCGCTTCCAGCCCCGCGGCGGCGGCCAGTTCGGCCACCGCGGGTCCGATCTTGTCCAGGCCGTCCTGGTCCGGCACCGTGCCGTCGCTGCACAACAGGCGCACGCCCAGCCCCGGGCCGGGGAAGGGGTGGCGCCGGATCATGGCGTGGGGAATATCCAGCATTTCGCCCAGTTCGCGCACCTCGACCTTGTACAGATCGGCCAGGGGCTCGATGACGCGCCCGGCGGCGATCATCTCCTCGATGACCGGGACGCGGTTGTGGTGGGTCTTGATGGTGTCGGCGCGCTTGGTGCCGCCGGTTTCGATGGTGTCGGGGTAGATGGTCCCCTGACCCAGCAGGTGATCGGTGATCCCCAGGCGCCGGGCTTCGCTCTCGAAGACGGTGATGAACGTGTCGCCGATGGCGCGCCGCTTGGCCTCGGGTTCGATCTTGCCCTCCAGAGCCTGCAAAAACGTCTCGCCGGCGTCGATGAAGTGCAGGTTTTCCCCCAGTCCAAGATCGCTGAACAAGGTGACGACCTGGGCGGACTCGTCCTTGCGCATCAGGCCGTTGTCCACATGCAGCAGTTGCAGCCGCTGCGGACCCAGGGCCTCGGCGAACAGACGCGCGGCCACCGTGGAATCCACACCTCCGCTGGCCAGCAGAAAAACGGAACCGTCGCCGACCTGGGCGCGGATGCGCTCGATCTGCTCCTGGACGTAGTTGTCCATGGTCCAGGTGGGGCTGCAGCCGCAGATTCCGAGCACGAAGTTGGCGATCATGTCGTCGCCGTGCACGGTGTCGTCAACCTCGGGGTGGAACTGGAAGCCGTAGCGGCGCAGCTTGTCGCTGCCGATGGCCGCGAAACGGTGCGGCGGGGCGGCTTCGTCCAGCACCGAGTACCCCAGCTCCTCGAAATCGGGGCCGACGCCGGTGACCGAGTCGAAGTGGCTCATCCAGACCTGCTCGACCTTGTCCAGCCCGGCGAACAGGGGATGCTCCCGCAGGAGGTGCAGGTCGGCGTGACCCCACTCCTGCTTGCCGTTGATCACCGTGCCGCCGTAGTGCTTGGCGATTTCCTGGTGCCCGAAGCAGAAGCCCAAGATGGGGACGTCGAGGTCGAGAATCGCCTTGTTCCAGCCCGAATCCTCCCCGAACGAGGCCAGGGCGGGGCTGCCGGACAGGATGACGCCCTTGCATGATGCGAATTCCTCGATGAGGTCCTCGGGCTGTCGGATCTCGGCCAGCACCCGGCTGCGGCGGACCTTGGTGGCGATGAGGTGGGCGTACTGACCTCCGAAATCGACGACGGCGATCTTGTCGTGCTGCATGGTTCCGTCCCGGTGTCAGGGTGCGGGGCCAGGCCGGCGCGAAGCGCGACCGGGAAAGCCCATATGTAACCCAAGGGAGGAAAATCCTCAACCGGGCTTGGCGCGAGCCTGGCGGAATTTTCACCGCCGGTCGCCGGGAGGGCCGGAAACCGGCCCTGGGGGCCGTTCCGCCTGACCGGTCAGGGGGACGAACCGCACCGGCAGCACCGCCCGCAGCGAGACCGCACCGCCGGCGTCCTTTTCCAGCAGGGTCAGCCGCTGCACCTCGTGGCGGTCGCCGAGCGGCATGACCAGGCGCCCGCCGGGGGCGAGCTGGGCGATCAGGGCGGGGGGAATCCGGGTCGCGGCCGCCGTGACCATGATGCCGGCGAACGGACCGATCTGCGGCAGTCCGGCGTAGCCGTCCCCCTCGTGCACCGTTATGTTGTCGTAGCCCAGGTCCGCGAGCCGCTGGCGGGCCGAGTGGGCCAGTTCGGTCACGATCTCGATGGTATGGACATATCCCCTGGTGAGAACGGTGGCGAGCACGGCGGCCTGGTAGCCGGACCCCGTGCCCACTTCCAGGACCGTGTCGGTCGGGGCGAGCGCCAACAGGCCGGTCATCAACGCCACGATGGTGGGTTGGCTGATGGTCTGGCCGAGCCCGATGGGCAGGGCCCGGTTCTCGTAGGCATGGTCGGCAAGGGCGCCGGGCACGAATTCGTGCCGCGGAACCGTGAGCAGGGCGGTGTGGACCTCATCCGACAGACGGTCGCGGCCCAGGACCTCCGGGTTCCGGCGCACGTCGGCCTCGACCTGGCGGACCATGGTCCGGCGCGCGGCCTCGTGGCCGCCGCCCGGAACACCCGCACCCATGCCGCTGCAGAGGATCACCACAGCACCGAAATAAGCTCCAAACCTGAGAGAGGCACCCAAGACCCGTCACCTCCCCCTTGACCATAGCGGAACGGGAGACCGACGGCAACCGGGTTGCACCGAGGGAGGCCCCGCATGAAACGCAAGACGAGACTGATGGCCGCCGCGATCTTCCTGGCGGCCCTGGGAGGATGGACCGTGATGAACGACACGCAAAGCGCCCGGGCTGCGGAGGCGGCTGACCACACCCCGGAGATCGCCACCCTCGGAGGGGGCTGCTTCTGGTGCATGGAGGCGGTTTTCGAGGAACTCAACGGCGTGCTGAAAGTGGAATCCGGATTCGCGGGCGGGGTCGGGCCGGCCTCGTATCGGGAAGTCTGCACGGGCCATACCGGTCATGCGGAGGTCATCCAGGTGACCTACGACCCCGCAGTGATTTCCTACAACCAGATCCTGGCCGTATTCTTCGCCACCCACGATCCCACGTCCCTGAACCGGCAGGGCGCCGACGTCGGCACCCAGTACCGCTCGGCCATCTTCACCAGCAGCGACGAGCAGAAGCGAATCGCCGAGGAGGCCATCGCCAAGCTGGAGCGGGACGGTGTCTTTGCCAAGCCGGTCGTGACGCAGGTCGAACCGCTGAAGGGTTTTTCCAAGGCGGATGAACACCACCAGGACTACTACCGCCGGAACCAGAACCAGGGGTATTGCCAGGTCGTGATCAACCCCAAGCTCGCCAAGTTTCGCCGAGAGTTTTCCGGGATGCTCAAACGGTAGGGGAGTGTCCGCGACACCCCGGCGGCCTGGACGGAAGCCCGTGACCTCCATGTCACGGGCTTCCTCGCATCTGGGCCCGTCCGCCATCCCTGGCTCCCCGGGCCTCGCTGACGCCAGGCCGACAAGGTGTAGCCGCCAGGCCCCTACTGTCTGACATCGCCATAAAACGCATCGGTATATTCGAGGGTGGGAGTCCCGGTCCGGGCTTTCTTCCTATCCAGGGCGTCATGAAGGCCCTGGAGCCAGGGATGGCGGAAGGGCCGGAATGCCGAGGGAGTGGGCGACAGGAGGTCGCTCACGACCGTCCCTGGAGGGGGAGAAAATCCGAACCGGGACTCCCAGCCTAGAACAGCCGAGGCGCCTCGATACGCGAGGATTCCCCGAGCGTGTGCCCCTCCAGCCGCAACAACCGGGCCTTGGTGGTGATCCCGGCGGCGAATCCCCGCAGGGAACCGCCCTTGCCGACAACCCGGTGGCAGGGAATGAGGATGGGCAGGGGATTGCGGCCGGCGGCCTGGCCCACCGCGCGCGTGGCGTTGGGCTTGCGCAGCTGGCGGGCAATCTGGCCGTAGGTCTGGGTCCGGCCGTAGGGAATGGCCTGCAGGCGCCGCCAGACCCGCATCTGGAACGGGGTGCCGCGGGGGTCCAGGGGAATATCGAAGGCGGTGCGGCGAGCGGTGAAATACTCCGCGAGCTGGAGATTGAGGTCGTCGAACCCGCCGGGATCCTCGTGGATCGCCGGGAGCGGTTCATCCGGGACCGGGGGGAGGCAGCTGCGGGCCAGGGCATGGGCGTGGGTGTGATATTCCCAGGCGCTGGGCAGGAATTCCAGGCGCATCAGACCCTCCGGGCCGGCCACGGCCAGCAGGGGATCCAGAACGGTGCGCAGCAGGGCATATCTGATCAAGGTTTCGCCTCCGCCCCGATCATATCAGAACGTCTGTTCCCCCAGGCAAAAAAAAACGGGGCGCACCGAAGTGCGCCCCATGCTCCCCTGGGGGAACAGACCCTACCGGAACAGGGACTTGACGCTGCCGAAGTTGGTTTCCACGGAGGGGACGGCGCAAGCGGTCGCGTTGTCCATACCGGGGGAATCGTTGACGCACAGGCCGAAGTCGCCGAAGACCCAGGTGCCGTCGCAAACCAGGGAGAGGCCGGGCACGTAGATGCCGTCCGGGCCGACGAGGTTGGGGCTGTAGTACGCGTCGCCGGTTCCGACGGACTCGACCAGGGAGACCCAGTCCACGATGGCGGACCAGGGGGTGACGTCGAGGGTCCAGTCGTCGTCGATGTCCAGGTCATCGGCGTTGGCGCCGGTGAAGCCGGAAACGAGCATGTGGGTGACGTTGTCGCTGTTCTCGAAGTTCAGAGGGGTGCCGGCATCCATGTAGTCCGGAGTGTCGCCACAGGTGGTGGTGTAGCTGGATTCGACGTACAGGAAGAAGCCGACGGCACCGATGCTGAGGCCGTCCAGGGGAACCACGCACTCGATGGTGCCGCTGCCGGTGGTGCCGTCGCCGATGACCACGTAGGTCAAACCGTCGAGGCTTTCACCCGGATTGCCGGCCAGTTCGAAGTACTCGTCGTAGTCGGATCCACCCTGGTCGATGCGGATCTCATTGAGAGTCGCAGCGAAGGTGGGAACGGCCACGAGGGCCAAGCAGACGAGAACCAGGGAAACTTTAAACAGACGCATGACAACCATCCCTTTTGAAAGTGGGCGCAGGCCGGGGGGCCGGCGCGATTTCATGTTGTGACGAACCAAGAGCCCCAAACCGGACAACCCCTCCGAATTCCGGTCGACATGGAATCCCAAGTGAATCAGGCTTGATGATCTCCATGGGAAAATTATAGACTAATATAGGCCGTTAATTCAACTATACTTTTCAAATTTTGCAGAATACTTACAGAATCCCATTTCCACGCATCCCGATCCGCGGGGGCGCCCGGTCTTACGATACTATCCTTCCAGGTCGGTAAAAATCGACACACACCATAGCGCGGTTGGCGGTCGGCGAAGTCCGGCGAAGCGGTAACGCCCTCAAGCCCAGTCCGGGCGATTTCCGGACCCGGAGCCTGAACAAAAATCGGTGGACCCCGCTCAAATCAAGAATCAGGCCCCTTGTCGGGGAAACACCAAAAACGAAATCGTGGGACAACATGAAGCGAGTGGAGAGATTGGGGCCCGGTGCAACATCATGGCACGAGGCGTGCTAGATGGTCCGGTCCGAGTGGAGGTTCGCCCCGTCTGCTCTGCGGCAATGTGCAGCTAATTGGACCGGCTTCCCCCGGTGTTGGGGGCTTTTGATTTTCGACGAAGAGGATTTCGTCCCGGGCCCGAAATCGCGGCGTAAGGTTTTGCTCTATACGCAAAAAGGTACCTATTAAATGGTTGACACCCCTTGTGGATTCTGTTTTCTTCAGGCCGTTGAAGCGCGAGAAGGCATCGGTTTTTGGCCAAAAGAAATGGTTGGTTTTTTGGCCTCACTGGTGCAGGATGCCGTTGATGTAGGGGGTAAGTTACCTTTTTCCTTTTTACACGGAGGTGCCTCGGAAACATGAACCCGATGACTTGGGCCAATCACTGTCCAAGCCACCGGTCTGTTTGTTGCCCGAAGGCGGAAACGGGAGGATTGAGACGGCAAGTATAGACGAGTCGGAGTTTCGTTCAGTTGTTGCCCAAGTGAAGAGAGTTCGGAAATCAATCCGACGAACTGGTGGAGGAAACGCACAATGAGAAAAATCGTTCTGTTCGCGGCCATCCTGGCCATCCTTGGCGCCTACGGGTGTAATGAGGACAACGTTTACCTGCCTGACGTGAACACCGATGGCCGTGTCATCGGGTCGGTCAACGGCGTGGTCTTCGACGGCGCCAGCCACGATGCTTTGGCCGGTGTCCAGGTCAACACCGCAATTCGCGGCCAGCACGTGAGTACGGTCTCCGACGCGGCTGGTCACTACGCATTCACCAACATGGATCCCGGGACCTACGTCCTGACCTTCATCTTCCCCGAGTCCGTGGGCAAGGACGTCAAGTCCGCCTACACCTCGGTCAAGGGTGAGGTCGACATCCCGACTCTGGACGATCTTTATGCGATCGATCCAGACCTGCCCCATGATCGGGACTTCCACTACGAAGCCGAGGGCGACGTGGAAATGTTCCCGCTCGACGGTAGCGCCGAGGGTTACGTCTACGTTCAGACCAACATGCAGACCATGGTTTCCGCCGACGGCGTCAACATGGTCGCGGACTTCCTCTATCCGACCGACAACACCAACGACCTTTCCGAGCTCGAGATTCTCGACGAGGAATGGTTCACCACGACCGACGAAGACGGTCATTACATGTTCACCGGTCTGCCCACGGGCACCATGGGTACCTGCCGTACCCAGCATTACATGTACGGCGACATGGCCTTCGATCCCATCGATGATGACCTGGACATGCGCGGTGGCGGCAACGTCCTGGTCGATGCTCTGGTCTTCGACGCCACGACGAACGTGGACATCGTGAGCCAGAACTGGAACAGCAACATCCCGTTCCCCGTGGGCGGCTCCTTCGTGGCGACCTTCAGCGTCCCCATGGATCCGAGCACCTTCACGGCTACGCTGTACGAATACAGCAAGGCTCTGGTGCCCATCACCGTCACCTGGTCCGGCAACACCGTGACCATCGACCCGGTGAACGACATGAGGGCCGACGAGGACTACAACCTGACCATGGCCGGTTGGTCCACGGACGGGCAGCCCTTCACGTACCACAGCTACAGCATCTACACGGGCGAGAACATTCCGCCTTCCATCGTGGATACCAACTTCGAGGGTTCCGAGACCTTCCCCGTCGACGGGAACCTGGTCTTCACCTTCAACATGGCCATGGATCCCTCCACGGTCATCGTCTGGTGGTACGAGGACAAGCTGGGGGACATCGTGTTCGACAAGTCCTGGAACGGGGACAACACCGTGTTGACCGTCGATCCGGACGTCGACCTGGACTACGACTACTACTACCAGGTCCGTGTCGAAGGCAAGAGCGCGAGTGGCGAGGACCTTGCCACGACCAGCTACAAGTACTTCAGCACGGTTCAGCTGCAGAACGTCATCGTCACCGACACCAACTTCATGGCGGACTTCGACAACACCGCCGATCTGTGGTTCAACTTCAGTGAGCCCATGGAGCCGACCGGCTTCGAGATCAGCCTGAGCGACGGCGGCCAGATCGCCTTCGCCGATCCCGTGTGGTCGAACGGCAACACGACCGTGACCATCGATCCCTACCTGGATCTGGACAAGGGCGTGAACTACACCGTCACCTTGGACGGCATGGCTGCCAGCACCAAGGACTTCTACTACAACAAGACCTATCGCACCGACATCGGTGATGATCCCTTCATCGTCCAGACCAACATCGTGGACGGCGAGTTCCCCATCGACGGGAACATCGAGGTGCAGTTCAACAAGGCCATGGACAGCGAAACCGTTGAAGTCACCTTCAACGGCTCCGGCCCGAATCCGCTTTTCGGCGTGATTACCTGGACCGACAGCATGAACATGGTCTTCAACCCCGACGCCCAGCTGCTGCCTTCGCAGGGCTACAGCTTCAACGTCCAGGGTGATTCCCAGGATGGCGGCAGCATCAACACCACCATCAACTTCGACACCATCGGCGGCATCAGCGCCGAGTGGAACAACATCATGCAGCAGGACGGCGGCTACACCGACTTCCCGGTCGACGGCGCCATCCAGTTCCGTTTCACCTTGCCGGCCAACCTGGACGCTCCGGGCACCAGCATCGTGCTGTACCGGAACTTCCCGGCTCCGGTCGAGGTGCTCGTGCATTCGGCCCTGTCCGACGGCAACTACCTGTTGACCATCACGCCGGACCAGACGCTTGAGCTGGACACCGAGTACCGGATCGCCTACACGGTGGGTTCGGATCTGCTCAATGACACCACCTCCGGCAGCATCACCTTCCACACCGAAGTCACCCCGCCCGCTCCTGTGGCCGTGGTGACGAACTTCGCTCTGGATGCCACCTGGGACGGCAACTACGACGAGACCAGCGTTCTCTTCACGTGGGATCGCGATGCCAACGCCTCGGCGTACTACATCTACGCCCGGAACCCGAGTGCCGCGAAGGACGACTTCCTGCGCGTCTTGACGGTTCCCCAGCAGGCGACGGACGAAGTCACCGCGACGGTGAACCTGGCCGCCACGGCCGTGTTCCAGCAGTACTTCGATACGCGCAGCACGGACACTCCCCAGACTCCGTTCGACGGCCGCAGCGTGATTTTCAAGATCACCGCCGTCAACACTCTGGGCGAGGGTACCGACAGCGCCGAGTTCTCCGTCAGTGACGTGTACGCTCCTTCGGGCGCGTTCGCGGGTCAGGATGTCTCGGCTGACGATACCGCCACCGCCGACGGCGACGATGCCGTGGTCGTGGTGACTTTCGCCGCCGACGAATACATCGACCACACCGTGACCCCGGTCGTCACGATCACCGAGAACGATCTGGCCGTGAACAACTGGGGCGACCCGCTGTATACGCCGACCCTGGGTGAAATCACCTTCACCGATCAGGACGGTTACACGGACATCAACGTTGAGATCATCGTGGCCGACGGCATGAACGGCGCGGGCGACTACGTCGCCATCGACGGTTTCCAGGACACGTCCGGCAACGCCGTCGACGTGGTCGAGACTCCCATCGCTGCGTATCAGCTGGAAGACACGACGGCTCCCATCGGTACTTTCGCTGATCCCGCTACGTCCTCCGACAACACCACCGGTGTTGCCGCGGTGGACTTCACGATGGTGTTCACCGCCACCGAGTTGCTGGACGAGACGGTTGTTCCGACCGTGCAGGTCCAGAACAACGGCTATCCCAGCGCGGTCCTCTACCTGGGCACCTACGCTTACAGCACGGTCGCCGGCGTCACCGTCGTGACCCTGGACATGCAGCTCCCCATCGGTGCCAACGCTGTTGACGACGTCGTCGCCATCAGTGGTCTGACCGACCTGGTCGGGAACGTTCAGGCAGCGGCCATCGGCGCCGACCCCTTGGTCGACACCACCGCTCCCGACGGCGACTGGGCTCAGAGCGCGAGTGCGGACAACGGCGCCGGCGGCGCGGACGTGACCATCACGGTCCGTTTCACCGCCAGTGAGCTGTTGGATGACACCGTGGCTCCGACCTTCACCGTCACCGACGGCGGTTATGCCGGTCTGGCCGTGGGCGCCGACAACGTGGTGTTCACCGACGGCGGTATCACCACCACGGTCGACTTCGACCTGACCATTCCCGCCGGCGCCAACGCCATGGACGATGTCGTTTCGGTCAACGGTTTGACCGATATCAGCGGCAACGCCCAGACGGTGGCCATCACCTGGGATCTGACCGACACCACCGCCCCGGCGGCACCGGTGAACCTGGTCCTGGTTCCCAGCACGGATTCTCCCGCGTCGGTGAGTCTGGACTGGGACGACAACACGGAAGCGGATCTGGCCGGTTACAACGTGGGCCGCGCCACCGTTTCCGGTGGTCCGTACACGCAGTTGAACGGTAGCCTGCTGGCCACCAGCGATTACGTCGACAACGACGCGGCCCTGGTCAACGGCACCCCGTACTTCTACGTGGTCACCGCCGTCGATCTGGTTACCGGCACGCCCAACGAGTCGGTTCCGAGCGCAGAAGGCACCGCCACTCCCGCCGATGTGACGGCTCCGGCCACTCCCACCGGTCTCGTGGCGTCCGGCGGTGTGGACTCCCCGGCAACCGTCACCCTGGACTGGGCTGACAACACCGAGGCCGACCTGCAGGGTTACCGGGTCTACCGCTCCACGACGAACAACTTCGCAACCGCAGCGGTGATCGGTTACTCGGGTGTGAGTTCCTACCCCGACAACGATCCCGCTCTGGTCTTGGGTACGAACTACTTCTACTGGGTGGTCGCTCTCGACAGCGAGACCATTCCCAACGAGAGCAGCGAGAGTTCCGTCAGCAGTGCCGCTCCGGTCGATGCCACGGCTCCTGCCGTGCCGACGGGTCTGGCTGCCGTCGTCGGTGGTGCAGCTGGTGAAGCCGATCTGACGTGGGACCTCCACCCGGACACCGCTGGTGACCTGGCTGGTTTCCAGATCTCGATCTACGATGACGACGGTACTGGTTTGGCCCCTGGTGCCCTGTTCGGTACCCAGAACGTTCCCGGCGCCGCGTCGGTTGCCGCGACCGTTACCGGTCTGACCACGGGTAACGTTTACTGGTTCACCATCCTGGCTGAGGATGGCGTGCCCAACGCCTCTGCGGAATCGTCGCCCGCAGAGGGTCCTGTGACTGCTCCCTAACCCCGGTTAGGAAGCAACAACCAAGCTCGGGAGGCCTTTGGGCCTCCCGAGCTTTCTTTATCCCCCCGGATCGGTGGGAAATCCATTAATTTAGAGCCTGTCCCAAAAAGCTGATTTCTGGCGAGACGGCCGTCTGGCAGGCGCCATGGCGCCGAGCCGTGCACGGCCATTTCCGCGATCGCCGCTGAAACGGTCGGCAATTGCCAAATAG
>Ga0100385_1001314_pt1 | contig 25602 bp, 27 predicted proteins | sample CryGeymeta201509_FD_81543 | JGI IMG/M metagenome (GOLD analysis project Ga0100385, IMG submission 81543) | Groundwater microbial communities from Crystal Geyser aquifers in Utah, USA - Crystal Geyser metaG 2015-09 | ecosystem: Environmental > Aquatic > Deep subsurface > Groundwater | place: USA... | reverse complement strand
ATACTAGATATAAGTCAAGCGAGAATCTCAGATTTTAAAGGGATACGATTCAAAACAACTAGATCAGTGTTCTAGTAGAACCAATCTCGAGCGCAGTGCGTCTCGCACTGCAGTAATGGTGCGGCTGCGAAGCAACCTGGAGATCGTTGAAATAAGTTTTTCCACGTAGCCGAAGCGCTTTCGCTTCGGTTCGCCGGTTCTACCCGCAAGGCCGGCCTTCAGGACGCAAGGCGTCCGGCTACAATCTAATTTTAAAAACTAAAAAAACTGAATTGAAGCTTCACCAGGTCTGACGGGTATCAGCAATACAGCAGTTCGCGAGGATTTGGCATTTGCCGGATGCCGGAACTACTAAAAAAGGCCCGGCAGGTGCCGGGCCTTTTGAGATTGAGCGCGTCAGCGCACTCAGGAGGCTTTGGGGATCTCCGCCGGAATCTCGATGGTGTGGGTATCCTTGCGCTTGACTTTCGCGAGCCGGGATCTTCGGCGCAGCATGCGGTCGAGCTTGTTGATCATGTCATCAATGGATTTGTAAAGGTCATCGGTGGCGGCACTGGCAAAATGATCGTTGCCGCGCACTTCAAGTTGTCCCTTGGCGATGTATTCGCTGTGGTGGGAGGCATTGTGGGTGTCGTAATCAAGCTCGACGCGCATACGGATGATGTCATCTTCGTGCTCGAACAGCTTATCCGCCTTTTCATGAACCATGTTTTTAATTGCCTCGGTCAATTCCATATTGTGGCCGGAGATAATGATGTCATATGTTGTCATAGTTGTGTTTACCTTCCTTTATTGGTTCAGTTTAACAGCATCGGTCGATACTGCCGTCGCGATAAAATGAGACAAAAAAATGCCAATTCCGGTTCCATCAAATGAAACTTTAGAACGCTTCTCCGTTATCATCGTAACGGGCGGCTCTTCCGGAATTGGCTGCTCTTTTATCAAGACAATACGGAATTTAGTGCCTGAGGCCATCGTATGCAATCTTTCTCGTTCAAAACCCGACATTTTTTTAGGTGCACGGGGCCGGCACCTGGAGGTGGATTTGAGCGATGCCGGGCAACTCGTCGGCGCTGCCACGGCGCTGGCGGCAGTGATAGCCGTGGCCCCGCCGGGCGAGCTGTTGTTGGTGAACAACAGTGGCTTTGGCGACTATGGGCCGCAGCAGCAGGCGCAGCGCGCGACGCAATTGAACATGATCGATCTGAACATCCGGGCGATGGTTGATCTAACGGCACGGCTGCTGCCGCTGCTGGAGCAGCGGGGTGGGGTGGTGCTGAATATCGCTTCGACGGCGGCCTTTCAGCCGACGCCCTACCTGGCCACCTACGGCGCGACCAAGGCCTTTGTATTGAACTGGACGCTGGCACTCAACGAGGATCTGCAAGGCAGCAAGGTGCGGGCCATGGCGGTGTGCCCGGGGCCGACGCGTTCGAACTTTTTCCGGCGGGCCGGATTTGAGACACCGCCGATGGAAAGCGGCGGTCTGAATAAGCTGCTGGATATGAGCGCCGACGAGGTGGTGGCATGGGCACTGCGCGGGCTGGCGCAGGGCAAGCCGCTGGTGGTCACGGGCTGGGTGAATCAATGCATCGCCTTTTTCGGCGGCAAGGCGCCCCGCGTCTGGGTCACCCGGATTGGCGGCAGGATTTTAAGGAAAATGCGTGCACCCAAGTAGGACAGTGCCTGCGGTTTATGGTGAGCCTTCAGAACTGCCTGTGCCCCACAAAAACAGGCGGGACGCCTGATCTACGTAGCACAGTGCCTCCGGCTTGTGCCACGTTGGCATGACGCTTTCGCTGCAGGCTGGACATTCACAACGTATGCCGCTACCGAGTCCAAATGATGAACCCATACGGCGAAGAAGCCCCCTTGGTCGATCCGGCTGATTTTCCGCACTGGATTGTGCAGGAGGATGACAACTTACTGATTGTGAACAAGCCCGGCTGGTTGGTGTGCCACCCCTCCAAGAACGGTCCTTATTCGAGTTTGGTGGGGGTGGTCCGTGCATACACGGGTGCGGACAAGTTGCATTTGGTTGCCCGGCTGGACCGCGAAACCAGCGGCCTGGTGATCTTTGCCAAGCGGCCCTCTGTGGCGCGCAAATTCCAGATGGCGATTCAGAACCGAATCGTACGCAAGACCTATCTGGGGATACTGGAAGGCGAGATGACGCAGAGCATCCACACGGATGCTGCCATCGCCCGGCGGCGGGGTGGACCGGTGATGGTAAAGTCCGAGGTGAGCCAGGACCGCACGGCGCAGACTGCGGTGACCGACTTTGAACCCCTGAGCGCAGCGAGCGGCTACAGCTTGTGCCGGATCCGCCCCGCGACCGGACGCAAGCACCAGATCCGGGTGCATGCCGAGCACATCGGGCACCGGGTAGCGGGGGATAAAATCTACGGCCCGGATGAGACACTTTACATCGAGTTTATCGAGCGCGGCTGGACCGACCGGCTGGAGCAGATGTTGCCCCTGCCGCGCCAGGCGCTGCATTGTTACTGCTATGATTTTGATTTTCCGGAGGGCAGCATCCCGTTCATGGCACCCTTGCAGGAGGACATGTTGCAGTTTTGCCGGGAACATGGATTAACGGATAACAACAGCAGCATGATTTGACAGCGGTCAAATCCCGCTTTGATTCCACTTATGGAAAAAGCATCACAGTTCCTGATCGAATCACTCCGCGACGCGGCCAAAAAGCTTGAAAACGGAGCCGACTACAACTGGGGCAACGCCACCAAGTGCAATTGCGCCCATCTGGTGCAGTCACTGGCACCGGACGCAGCGGAAACGGGTCTGCGGCAGGTGCGCACTCAGCTCGACGAGTGGACGGAGTTTGCCAACGAGTATTGTCCGCACAGCGGGGCATCGACGGACCAGTTGCTCGACATCCTGTATCAGCATGGGCTGACGCACCGGGACGTGCATCAATTGGAATATCTCTCGAACACCGAGGTGCTGCAGGCGTTGCCGGGCGGCTTCCGTTACCTTGAGCATGGCAACCGCTGGCATGTGGCTCTTTACCTGCGCACCTGGGCCGCGCTGCTGGAACAAACGGAGCGTCTGAACCGGGATTTGCCTGCTGTGCTCGCTTGCGGGCGCCCGGAGCTGGCTGGTGGCAGCGCAGTGGTTGATGCGGCCACGTGACAGGCCGTGAATCAGATCTGATAAGCTGATACAGGCAGTTCGAACCCTTGCGGGCTTATTGGATTGAATCAGGTTCGGCAGGGAGTAGTGTGTCTCCCATGTTCAGCTTCACCTTGATTGCCATCGGCAAAATGAAGAACCGTCAGCTGGCGGCCTTGTGTGATGACTTTGCGCGGCGTTTGCAGCGGCAGGGGAACTTTGAAATGATTGAACTCAAAGATGGCGACGTGGCCAGTGAGGGGCAGCGCATCCTGGATGCCCTGGACCGGCGCAAGGGCGCACGCGTCTATGCGATGGCCGAAGAGGGGCACTGCTGCACGTCGGTGCAGCTGGCGCAGGACTTACAGGGCTTGCAGGGGCAGGCGGCGATCTTCATTATTGGCGGCGCTTACGGGCTGAGCGATGCCGTCAAGCAGCGGGCCGATGTGCGGCTGGCGCTCTCGCCGATGACTTTTACCCACGAGATCGCCCGCATGTTGCTGTGCGAGCAGCTCTACCGTGCGAATGCGATCCAGCTCGGGTCCAAATACCACCATGAATAAGACCGAGTTCGGCTGTCATGATCCGCAGGGGTGGTGGGGGAGATTTTTGAGGGAATCGGCATCGACCTGACGGATCGACACTGCGGGGAGTATCGAGCGGATGGAGGAGGTTAGGATTTATTTTGCTGCTTGCATTCAGCATGAGCAGGATGACTCTGCTCTTACAGCCACATTCACGCCACAGCCGCAAATACCCTGATTGCTATGCTACGACAAAAAAGCCTGTTTCTTTTAATACTCAGCACGAGCGTTCCCGTCTGTCCGCTGCCGGCAAAAGAGGCGGCGCCCGAGGAGTCCGTCCGGGATCCCCGTCCTAATATCATTTTCTTCATTGCGGACGACATGTCACAGGAAGATTTTGGTGCTTACGGGCATCCCGGCATACAGACGCCGCACATCGATGCGCTGGCGGCTGGGGGCATGCGTTTTGACAATGCCTACCTGACCACCAGCAGTTGCAGTCCCACGCGGTGCAGCATCATAACCGGCAGGTATCCGCATAACACCGGAGCGCCGGAGTTGCATTCGGTTCTGCCGGACGGGCAAATCCGCTTTCCCGAGCTATTGCGTGCGGCCGGCTACTACAGTGTGCTGGCGGGTAAAAATCACATGTTCAAGGGCCGTCAGGACCGCGCCTTTGATCGGGTTACCGGCGGTGGCCGTCCAGCCGGGGCAGAGGATTGGGTCGAACACCTCCGGCAGCGCCCCAGGGATAAGCCCTTCTTCTGCTGGTTTGCGGCTTATGACGGGCACCGCGGCTGGGAGATCAATGACAAAGCACCCATCTACGATCCGGCGCAGGTTATCGTGCCACCGTATATGGTGGATACCCCGGTCGTGCGGGAAGATTTGGCGAACTATTATCATGAAGTCAGCCGTTATGATTATTACATCGGCCAGGTCGTGGATGAATTGAGGCGGCAGGGCGTATTGGACAACACTCTGATCGTTATTGCCTCCGACAACGGGCGTCCCTTTCCACGTGATAAGACGCGGCTTTACGACAGCGGCATCAAAACTCCCTGGGTAGTGCACTTTCCGGCATTGATTTCCGGTCCCGCCGTTACGGACAGTCTAATCAGCGTGATTGATTTGAGTGCCACTTGTCTGGAATTGGCGGGCATCGACAAGCCCGGTGTCTTTCAGGGGCAGAGTTTTGTGCCGATTTTGAAGGATCCGCAAGCGTGGGTGCGGGAAGTCGTTTTTGCCGAGCAGAACTGGCATGTTTATCGCAATCACAGCCGGATGGTGCGCTTTGGTGACTTCCTCTACATAAAGAACAATTATCCCGACCAGTTGAATCTCAGCCGCGAGTCCGACCCGCATTATCCTGCCGGAAGGGAACTCTGGCTGGCGCATGCCGCAGGCCTGACCTTGCCGCCGCAGCAGCAGGTTTTTGCCCAGCCCGTCCCGCCGGAAGAGCTGTATCAGGTGAGCAAGGATCCCTATCAAATCCGCAATCAGGCCAAGCATCCCGCCTACGCGGAAGCTCTGGCGCAGGCGCGCAGTTTGCTGGCGGCATGGACGCAGCAAACCGGCGACAGCATTCCCGGAAATCCCACGCCGCATCGTCACTCCCAGCCGCAGATCGTGGAGGGCCGGATCATTCCAGCCGGCAAAAGTTCCGGCCCGCGCAACCCCCATGCTGAATTTCCCGGTGCAGCCAACAACGCGGCCAGCATCACGCATCCGGGGCCGATCCAACGCTAACCGGAATGCCGGATCTCCGAGTCGTCGGTGCCCGACAGGCCTCGTTGCATCAAATGCTCGGCATTGGCCGGTTCGACATGAATCAGCACTTTGGAGACTTCGGGATGTTGATCACGCATCCGTTCTTTAACCGCCCGCGCGATGGCGTGCCCCGCCTCGACGCTGATGGCGGGATCGACTTGCAGGTGCAGATCGATTTCGTATAAATCTCCGATGCGCCGGACGCGGAAATCATGATAGGCCACTGCGCCCGGGGTGGGGAGCACATGTTCGCGCAGATCTTCAATAATCGCCCGTTTCGGTGCCGCGTCCAGCAGGTCGGCACAGGCACTGAAGAAAATTTTACAGGCCTCAAACGTTAAATACCCGCCCAGCATGAGCGTGACGGCACCATCCAGAAAAGCCCACTGCGGTCCACCCAGCCAAATCCCCAGCAACGCGATTGCCACACCGAGTGAGGAAAGGCTATCCATGCGGTGGTGCCAGGCGTTGGCCATGATCAGCTCGGATTTGAGTCGCCGGGCCACTGCCCGCGTCCACCAGAACAGTGCCTCTTTGACAACCAGTGAAATGAGTGCAATCACCAGCGCCGCGCCGACATGCGGCTGGCTCTGACCGGAGCGCACATCAAACAGTGCAGCCAGCACCAGGCCCAGCGAGAAGATCAAGAGCAGGCCGCCCACCAGAAACTTGGCGAAACTGGCAAACTTATGGTGTCCGTAGAGGTGATTGGCATCCTCCGGCTTGCTGGCCAGGGAGAGACCCACCAGCACGACGACATCCGTCAACAGGTCCAGCAGGCTGTGAGCCCCGTCAGCCAGCAGTGCCTTCGACTGGAATATCCATCCGCCCAGAACCTTGCTGCCACCCAGCAATAAATTCAGCAGCAAACCGATCCAGGTGATCTCTATTGCAGTCCTTTTTTGCATTATGATGAAGCTGCGTCATGCATCATTCCAGCGGATAGTGACGCGTGTTCGACGGGTCAATCCGGTTTTTCCTGTGCCGTTCGCGAGGGTGCTATTTCAAGTGCGGGTTAATTTAGCGCGCGATGGTAGCGCAGTTGCATTCCCGCACCGCAGGAACGTCCGCAGTGTATTACATTTTACTACACTTTTACTTTAGCTGTGATGGGGCGGTGATGGCTGCATGAATTGTTTTGGCGATGATGGCCGCGCCGGCTGCGTTGGGGTGCACTTGATCCGGCAGCAGCTGTGCTTGGTCCTGCAGCGGTGCATACAGGTCAATGATCGGCACGCCCGTCTGGCCGGCAATGCTTTTGATCTTGGGGATCACCTCATCTTTAACAATTGCACCATTAATGCCCCAGCGCACGGCAAAAGCAGGCGCCGGGTAGCAGATCCAAACCTGCGGCTTACTTGCTAGACTTTGGAAGTGGCGAATCATCTCAATATAGTCCGCCTCAAATTCAGCATGGTGCTGCCAGTTCGCCGGCTTGGTATCGTTGGTGCCCAGTTTGATGACAACAATATCGGGTTGATAGTCATGGACGGCCTGAAATTCATTCAGCTTCCAGTAGGGTTTATTACCATTTTTGAGCAGTGTGGCGCCGCTTACACCGAAGTTTTTGACGGCATAACCTGCACCCAGCATAACTTCCAGTTGCTTGGGATAGCTCTTATTCGGGCGATCCTTGATCCCGGTACCGAAGGTAATGCTGTCGCCCACGCAGGCGATTTTTACTTCTGCCTGTACAGTTGAATACAGCGCAAAAAGGCTGGCAATGACAGTTAGTGTGAGCGCGAGGCTGTTCCTGTAGCAGTCCATGATTTTTTAGTTATAGAGTTATCTCGTTATGTTCAGTAATCATCCAGTAAATCAAATTGCAGGCATACTAATAAGCCGCATCAACGACCGCATCGACCAGGCCCGTCAATGCCAGCGGGACGCTCTTCAGATCCTTGCCCCGCTTGTCTTTTTCAGGCCAGCTCTTGAGGGGGAAGGCGGTATTGGGCCCCTTGATTCCGGCTGGCCGGGTGATTCTGGAGGCCAGCTCCCCGGTGGGTAAAGTATAGACGAAGTGCGGTTCTTGCCCACCCGTAAAGTGAGTCTTCCAGCCATTGGCCAGTGCGCTCAACTGCTCCCCGAAATTTGCCCCTGCGTCGTCCTGCACGTTGCTGGCGGCAGTTAAGAAAACGATCCCCTTGAGTTGGGTGCGTTTGAATGAGGCAACCAGACAGTTATACACTTGAGTGGCATCGGTCTCCACGGCACTGGCGAAGGCGGGGATATTGCCCCATGCCGCACCATCCGGCACGGCCCTGGTGGCGATCATTTCGGGAATGTACTCGCTCCAGTAGGTCTTCCATGCGTTGAGGTAGCGATCGGCATTTGCGCGGTAAAAGGGGGTGCCGGGGGTAATCGCGGCAATGTCCTCGTAGTCGGCTTTCAAGCTGGGCGCTGCTGCCAGCGAGGGCACATTCATCCAGTGCTTCAGTTCGAGATCCGCCTCATTCATGCAGATGATACCGACCGGGCGGCCGGTTTTGGCATGAATGGCTTCGGCCAGCCGGGCGGCAAATCCATCGGCACTGGGTGTGCTCCAGTAGGAGGCGAAGCGGTTCTTCACCTGCGACGAAGTAGCCACCGTGTAGGGCCGTGCCTCCTTGCTCTTAACGCCTTTGGCGATGCGAGTCATGATACGAATCGGGCCAGTCACCGGATCGTCCATGTTGCCGATGAGCTGCTTCGCCTCGCCGGCGACATACCAGACATCGCCGATGACGATATTTTCGATGATGCGCTCGTGCGCGACTTCGCCATCGATGGTCAGCTTGACCTTTAAGGTCTTCGGGGTCATGTCCGCGGGCATCGCTGGCACGGTGACTTCCCAGTCCTGCATGCCATCGACGACCGGGATGCGTTTTTCGATACCGTTAAAGCTGAAATGAATGACCTGCTCGCCGGTTACTTTGGCCTGATATTCATCCCATTCGTGAATGGCTCTGCCCCAGAAGGTGATTGGCTGGTCGGCCTGCAGCACGGCATCGTCGCGGAATTGTGTGCTCAAAATGGCGAATCTGCGATAGTCCCAGAGCAAGCCAGTTGTGGCAGGGTCGATCTCCAGCCCGGCAATCTTGATCGACGCATCCGGCCAGGTCGCGCTGGTGACCATTGCGTGATCATAGAGCATAAAGGGGGTAGTGGGCAGCAGGGCCTGATTATAGAGATTGGGCTGGAAGCCGATGCCACCGGTGCCATAGGCGACTCCGCGCGGTTCTTTGACGGACTCCGAGCGGACGATTGCCTTGTCTCCATCGATGCGGACCTGGGCCGGGTGCCAGACCCGATCGGCATCCGCGAGGTAAAAGAGGCGGACCTGCTCAGCGCCGTCTTTGATGACCTTCGGATCGGCAAAGCCGGTCGCAGCCGGATCTTTTTTATTGAGATAGTTGCTGCCGCTTTCAGCCACCACCAGGCCACCCTCCGCATGATCAAATGAGACGATGAGTTGGTCACCCTTGACCTCGTAGCTGCGGAACATGGGCCCGTCGGCCACCACCGCTTTGCCATATTGATTTTTGAGCGCATGCAGTGCCAGTCGCTGGCCCGGCACTACTTTGCTACCGTAGTGGATCGCTCCCTGGTTGTCGATTTGGCTGGCCATACCGGTGTGGGGAATGTCGCGGGCCAGCCAGGTGCCCAGGCGCATTTCTGCCGTGCCTCCAATCTCGGGATGGTTGGGACCTTTGTCCGCATCATTACCGGGAGAGTAGAACTGGTGGAAATACACCGGCAGCTCCGGATTGCCCCAGCGCAGGCGCCAGCCCCGGATCAGTGCATGCAGATTTTCATAATAAGTGATGCCGCCAGCTGTGTTGGCGTAGCCCTGATTCCAGATCGCACCGCAGATCGCGTAGGGGATAACCGGATTCAGGCGGGCGTTGAAGAGCCAGGTGGCATCGCGGTTGCTCTTCATGTTGCCCGGCACCTGGCTCGTCGGCAGTGGAACAAAGTCATTCTTCCCGCATCAGCAATTTTCTGATTCTGCTGCACTGCGTCCATAATGCTGGCGTAGAATGCCGACCAGGCTTTTTTATGTTCGGGGGTGGCGGGATCGGTTTCCAGCAGCTTCGCTTCGATCATTTTATTGTAGTCGCGGGTGCTGTTGCGGTAGCCGGCCCGCGGGGTCCATGCCTCGATGCTGGTTTGACTGAATGAACAGTTGAGGATGCCGATAGGCACGCCCAGCTCCTGATACAGTTTATGTGCAAAAGCGAGTGCAATGGCACTGAACTGATGGTAGTCCTGACTCCATTCACCATCCGCGTGGTCGATCGGATGCAGGTGGGCAAAGTAATTGGTCACCTTAAACTCGCGGATCGGGGCACTTGTGCCGCCGGCATCCCCGGCTGCTTGTTTCAGCTGTTCGACAATGGCTTTGACATTACTTTTGCCTGCAATCCACTGCATATTTGATTGTCCGGAAGCCATCCAGACTTCCCCGACCAGAATGTCCTTTACGGCAGCTTTTGCGCCATCACTGGCGGTAACCGTCATGGTGGCCGCTTGATCACTGGCAGTCAGTGGATCGAGCACCAGCATCCACTTGCCGTCGTCGCCGGTGGTGGCCAGCTTTTTTTGGCCGGCAAATTCCAGGCTGATTTTTGTGCCCGGAGTGGACCAGCCCCAAACCGGGACACTCATGTTGCGCTGCAGGATAGCCTGATCGACAAAAGGTGCTCCCAGTTCCAGTGCTTTCGGCCCGGCGGAGAGCAGTGTTAATTGCAGGCCGCACAGGGACAAAATTCCCAATGCGAGTAGTTTAATTAGGCGTATCATGATGTGTGCTCGCAGCGTAGTTGTTATCACCGCTGTTAATTTGATTTGGGTATTGAAATAAGCAGAGCTAGGGTCGCTTTAGTTCGGGGTCGATCGTGAATGTGGCAGCAAGTTAATGCTTGGACATAAACCAAGGGTTCTTTTTATTTTGCAACCTTATTGGTTCACTATCTTCCTCATTCTACGGTATTGCTCGACCTTTTGTTCCCTTATGTTTACTGCGCGCGACCTTTTTGACTTTCCGGAATCCCTGCCGTTTGCGGCGGTTTTCAGGCCGGAGCTCTGTCCCTGGGAATGGGTGCCTTTGATCCGGCGCGCACTGGCGGAGCTGGACTCCAGTCACTTTCATTATCCATGGGAGACGCCGCCCGGTTGCTCGGTCGAGGGGGAAGTGTACATCCATCCCTCGGTCAAGCTACCGGCGTTTTGCTCGATCCGGGGGCCGGTTTATATTGCCGAGGGCTGCGAGATCCGGCCCGGAGCCTATATTCGCGGTCATGTGATCGCCGGTCGGAACTGTGTGCTGGGGAATTCCTGCGAATTTAAAAACTGCCTGCTGCTGGACGAGGTGCAGGTGCCGCACTTCAGTTACGTGGGGGACTCGATCCTGGGTAACCGGGCGCATCTGGGTGCGGGCGTGATCTGCTCCAATCTGCGGCTGGATCAGGCGGATGTGGCGGTGCAGTTGCCGGATGGGGAGCGCATTTCCAGCGGGCTGCGCAAGCTGGGTGCGCTGGTGGGCGATGCCGCCGAGGTGGGCTGCAACACGGTCCTGAATCCCGGAGTCATCCTGGGCCGGCGCGCGGTAGTCATGCCCGCGATGTCTTTTCGCGGCACCTTGGAGGCGAACCGGATCGCTTATAAAAAAGACCCGGTTCAATCCGTTTCCCGTCAGGATTAACGGCAGCGGTGCGTCGGAGGAACCTCGCACTCAAGCCCTGCGTGTCTGCGGACGCAGTGCGGGAACTGGTGCAATACGCTTGCGGGGATTTCGGATGCAATCAACTTTCTGTCTTATGCAGCCGCACCACAGCACAACCTTTGATGACTTAGCGCGTTCAAACTTGAACTCGGCCTGGGGCGCCCTGGCAATGGAAGTGCTGGCGCGCATGGGAGTGCAGACGGTGGTGACTTCACCCGGTTCGCGCTCCACGCCGCTCACCGTCGCTGCCGTGCGCAACCCGAAGCTGCAAGCCCTCAGTCTGCTCGACGAACGCTCAGCCGGATTTTTTGCACTCGGGCTGGCAAAGCGCAGTCACCGTCCGGTAGCCCTCGTCTGCACCTCCGGCTCGGCCCTAGCCAACTACATGCCGGCGGTGGTGGAAGCCTCCATGAGCGGCACGCCACTCTTATTGCTGACCGGTGACCGCCCGCCGGAGCTGCAGGACTGCAACTCCGGGCAGACCATCGATCAGCTCAAATTCTTCGGCAATTATGTGCGCCAGTTTCGTCAACTGGCTCTGCCGGAGGTGGCCTGCTTCGATTCCCTGCGGCAAACTCTGGTCCATGCCCTTGCCCAGTCGCTGCAACCGCAGCCGGGTCCGGTGCATTTGAATTTTCCGTTCAGAGATCCGCTGGCTCCGGAGCATCATGCGGCTGAACCGGTTTGTCGCGCAGCCGATTTGGAGCAGGCCGCCACCGTGCTCACCCGTTCGGGCGATGCCTGTCTCCATAGCTCGTGCTTCGATTGCGTCGCGCTGGAACGGCTGATCAGCCATCAACGGGGGCTGATCGTTGTCGGCACGGAAAATCCGCCCGCTGGTGACGAGCTGTTTGCCGATGCAGTGGCGATGCTCTCGCGCAAGCTGGGCTGGCCGGTGATCGCCGATGTGCTGAATCCTCTGCGCAACCATGCGGATGAAATTGCGGCGTTGATCTGCACCTACGATGCATTCCTGCGTGACACAGCTACGGCAGCAGCGCTGCAGCCAAGTGCCATCCTGCAAATTGGTAATCTACCGACGAGCAAAGTGTTGCGCCGCTGGCTGAGCGGACTGGATGCCGCTTCTTTTCTGCTGACGCGGCTTGCCGACAACACCGATCCGCTGCACCGGCTTGCGCTGCCGCTCTACGGTGATGCGCATGCTTTGGCCGAACGCTTGCCCCGCCAACCAGCTGATGCCGCCTGGCTCGAAAGCTGGCAGACTCGCGAGGCACAGACGTGTCAAAAATTGGATCGTGCACTCGATACCATCGAGACACTTTTTGAGGGTAAAGTCGCCCGGCTGCTGTCCCGGCATGCTCCGGTCGGGGCCTGCGTAGTTGTGGCCAACAGCATGAGCGTGCGCTACGCCGAATACTTCTGGCAGCCCGGCAACCGGGCGATTCGGATCCTGGGCAACCGGGGCGCCAACGGGATCGACGGCACCCTCAGCACCGCCATGGGCGCCGCCCACGGTGGCCCCCCGACCATACTGCTGACCGGCGACCTGGCTTTTTTACACGACAGCAACGGACTGCTGGCACACCGGCAGCTGGCCGGCAGCCTGACGGTGATCGTGGTCAACAACGCGGGCAGCGGCATCTTCGAGCATTTACCCGTTGCAGCGTTGGATGACATTTTTGAATCGCATTTTGCCACCCCCCAGCAGGTCTCGATTGCCGGACTCTGTCAGGCGCATGGCATCGACTATCAATGTATCCGGGATTTGGATACGCTGCAACAGCGCATTGCACGGCTGCCATCCTGCGGGGTGCAGGTTTTGGAGCTGCCAACAGACCGCAAGTCCGATGCGGCCACCTTGCGGGCGCTGCAGCAACAACTGATTTGAAGTGCCATTCCCACTAAATCTGAAAATCGGCGCCTCCGGTTATTTCATGCAGACCACATTCACGCTTGATCCCGCCAAAGCGGGTCTCCTCCTCGGTCATCCCTTGACCCAGCTGCTTGGTGCTGTGCCAATCACCCACCGAGACATAGCCTTGCTCCCATAATGGATGGTAGGGCAGGTTGTTTTCGGTCAGGTAGGTATAGATATCGCGGTCACTCCAGTCCAGGATGGGGTAAATCTTCAGGATCTTGTTCTGCTGCTCGACAAAGGTCCGCTGCTGGCGCGTGCTGGATTGTGTGCGGCGCAGGCCCGAGAGCCAGGCGGTGGCACCCAGTTCGGTGATGGCACGGTTCATCGGCTCGACTTTATTGATTCGGTTGTAGCGCTCCAGACCGGCGACTCCCTGTTCCCACAGTTTGCCGTTGAGCGCCTCCTGCTGTGCCGCCGTTTGCTGCGGAACGTAGGTTTTGAGGTTCAGTTGCAGGCGCTCGGTGAGCGCTTGTGCAAAAGTGTAGGTGGCCGGAAACAGATAGCCGGTGTCAATGAAAATGACCGGTATCGCCGGGTTCTGCGTCGTCACCAGATGCAGCATGACCGCACTCTGCACCCCGAAACTGGTGCTCAGCACCAATTTGTCTCCAAACTGCTGGTAGGCCCAGCGGATGCGCTCGGTCGCGCTGGCAGCGTCAAAGTCAAAATCTGTCGTGGCGCGCTCATCTAAAGTATGCGTATGGCTTGTCATCTGATTTATGTTTGGTTTCTGACTTAAGAAGTCAAGAATAGTGATGCCTCTTGGTAATTTATTTATGGGCACCGCTCTCAAATAAAGCGGAGGGTTGATTTTGTGATTGGTCCCGGTCGATGTGTGACTATGCTTTTGCCTATGAAATGTTCAATCTCTGCATCGACCGGTTTGAGCGCTGTGCTCAGGCTACTGTTTATTCTTTGCTTGGTTCCTCTTGCTCTCGGTGGGGAGGCCTTCCAGAATTGGCGCGATCTGCTGGGACGATCGTTTGAGGCAAAAGTGGTGAGTGTTGGGGTGCGGACGGTAAAGCTGGAAAATCGTGAGGGTCAACAAATCGATTTTCCCTTGAGTGACTTGATGCCCAGCTCCCGCGAGCAGGTAAATGCGTGGCTCAAAGCCCACCAGGAAACAAAGGCAGCAGCTGTGGATGCAGGCGCGGGCGCGGATACATATCCGGCAAGTGCCTTTGATTCGATCCTGAACGGCAAGCTCGAACGACTGTCGGGCAAGCGGCTAAAGCGCTGCACAGATGCCACCCGGCCGCAGAAATACTACCTTTTTTACTACACCGCTTCCTGGTGTCCGCCCTGCCGCAAGTTTACGCCGACATTGGTCAATTGGTATCAGCAGAATAAGAACGATAACTTCGAACTGGTCCTGATTACCTTCGACCGCAGTGAGGAGGCGATGGCGGCCTATGCCAGTGATAAGAAGATGCCCTGGCCGCAGCTGCAATTCGAGCAGGTCAAGGACTTCAAGCAGCAGTTCAAACATGGGGTGACCGGTATTCCGTCATTGATTGTCTGTGAGCTGGACGGAAAAGTATTGGGAAATTATCGCGGAAGTCTGGATCAACTCTCCCAAATGGTTAAATAGAACAGATCCGATCAACTGGGAGCCGCGGATTTATCAGGGGATGAATAAGACGACAATCGAATTGAAGGAGCTCACGTTCTACGCCTATCACGGGGTGCTGCCGGAGGAAGCCAGCATGGGCCAGCGTTTCAAGATCGATGTAAAGCTGCGCCTGGTGGATGGCCTGGAATTCGCCGCCGACACGCCGGAGTGCACGGTCAATTACGCCGAGGTGTATGCAGTGGTGCAGCAGGTCTTTGTGGGGTCGCGCTATCAGCTGTTGGAGCGTGCCGCCGAGGCTATAGCCGCAGCCATTTTGGAGCACTTTACAAAGGTGAACGAGGTATCGGTCACGGTCAAGAAGCCCTCCGTCCCGGTGGAGTGTATTTGCACGTATTTTTCGGTGGAGGTCACGCGGTGCCGCTAGCTTATATCGCGCTGGGCAGTAACCTGGGCGACCGGATCGGGCAAATGCGCCAGGCGCTGCAGCGACTGGAGGCAACCGGCCGGGTGCGTGTTGTGCGGGCCAGTTTGGTCTATCAGAACCGTGCTGTTGGGATGGGGGCGGTAGCCGCAGACTTCCTGAATGCGGTGGTCGAGGTCCGCACTGCACTGGCACCGCTGGAGCTGCTCGATGCCTGTCTCGATGTGGAGCAACAGCTCGGCCGCAACCGCTCCGGCGCGGGCTGGACCCCCCGCACGATTGATCTGGATGTTTTGATATACGATGCAGTGTGCCTGGCCGAGGGCCGTCTGCTGCTCCCGCACCCGCGCATCGCAGAGCGCGACTTCGTCGCGGTGCCGCTGGCTGAGCTGATCCCGACCTTGAAAATCAACGACCGCAGCTTGACGGAGATTGTTGTCGCTTTGAGCAAAAAAGAGCTGGCGGTTTATGCGGCAAGGCTCTGGCCAAACTGAAATTTGGGGACCTTTAGCTACCCGCCTGGACCGGCAAGCTTTCTAACGAAGCAGGCGCAAAATCGAGCCGCTCCGTTTTGTAAACAAATGTTAAGGACACCCACATTGTTACTACTCTATGGGTGTCCTATAAACTCTCTCCTATAAACTCTCACCCTTATTACATGCACCAAGGTTTTCGTTGCAATTCAGTTACTCCGGAACTTAATGCAGTGCTTCTCATTATGAAAATCTTAGTTGCAGACCGTATTTCTCCCATCGGAGTGGATTTGTTCAAAGCCGAGGACGGCTTTGACGTGATTGAGGCCTATGGCTCCACGCCGGAGCAATTGCTTGGCTTGGTGCAGGACGTGGATGCCATTGCGGTGCGTTCCGACACCAAAATCACCGCCGAGGTGATCGCAGCCGCGCCGCAGCTCAAGGTGGTGGGGCGCGCCGGAGTGGGGGTGGACAATATCGACATCGAGGCGGCGACCGACCACGGGGTGATCGTAATGAACACGCCGACCGGCAACACCATTGCGACGGCCGAATTGACCTTTACCCACCTGCTGGCCGGCACCCGTCCGATCGTCCAGGCCTGCGCCACGATGCGCGAAGGGGGCTGGGGACGCAAAGATTACACCGGTTCGGAGCTCAACCAGAAGACGCTGGGCGTGCTGGGCATGGGCCGCATCGGGACAGAAGTGGCCAAGCGCGCGATGGCTTTCCAGATGGACGTGCTGGCCTACGATCCGTATTTGACTGAGTCGCGGGCGAAAAGCCTGGGCGTGACCCTGGCGAGTCTGGATGAAGTGATCGAGCAGGCGGACTACATTACGGTGCACATGCCGCTGACGGCGGATACCAGGCATATGTTGAATGCGGATGCCTTTGCCCGCATGAAAAACGGGGTGCGGGTCTTTAACTGCGCCCGTGGCGGCATTATTGAGGAGGCGGCATTGATCGATGCGCTCAAGTCCGGCAAGGTAGCTGCCGCCGGGCTGGATGTTTACGAAGATGAACCGCCGGCGGCGGACAGTCCGCTGCGCAGTATCCCCAATCTGGTGCTGACGCCCCACCTGGGTGCCTCCACCATTGAGGCGCAGGAGAATGTCGGCATCGATGTAGCCCGGCAAATGATCGAAACGCTCAAGGGGGGCATGGTGATGAACGCGCTCAACATGCCTTCGGTCGATCCGAAGGTGCTGGAGAAGCTGGCCCCTTACATGACGCTCGGCGAGAAGGTCGGCACCTTCTCCCAGCAGCTCGCGCCCGAAGGCGTGGAGAAGATCAGCATCCGTTACTACGGCAAGATCGTCGAACTCGATACCCTGCCGCTGACCAACGCCGTGCAGCGCGGCTACCTGCGTGAAATCTCGGACAACGTCAACAACGTCAACGCACCCAAGAAGATCGAGCATCTCGGCATCGCCTGCGAGGAGATCAAAACCCAAACGCACGACGAGTTCAATGAGCTGATCGAGGTGCAGGTCGTCTGCCAGGGCGGCAAGACCCGCACCATCGGCGGCACCCTGGTTGGCAAAAATCAGAAGCCCCGCATCGTCCTGATCGACGGCCACGGGGTGGAGGTCAACACCAACGCCACCCTGCTGGTGCTCAAGAATAAGGACGTGCCCGGCATCGTCGGTTTCATCGGTGTCACGCTGGGCGAGGACAACTGCAATATCGCCAATATGTCGCTCAGCCGCGACCAGGGCGAAGGTTTCGCCGTCTCTGTTTTCGAACTGGACAGCGCACCCTCGGAAGCCGCCGTGAAGAAAATCACCGCCCATGCCGCCATCGAAAAATACCGCGTGATTAAACTGTGATTTTTTTTGAACCATTAATTTACGTTAATTTACGTGAATCCGGGCAAATAATGGAGGCGTTCGAAGTGAGGAGAGAGGAGTGAGGCGTTAAAAAACAGGAAATACTTATTTGAACGAACTCCAGCTCCAAGGTTTCTGACCCCTGACCCCCGCCCCCTGACCCCCATGTCTCATCTCGAAATCGCGCTCGTTTCCCTTATCGGCTATCTGCTGGGTGCCATCAGCTTTGCGGTGATCGTCTCCCAGCGGCAGGGCGTGGATATTTTCAAGGAAGGGAGCGGCAATCCCGGTGCCACCAACGTGAAACGCGTGCTGGGCGCGAAGTGGGGCAATCTGGTCTTTGCACTGGATGCCTTGAAGGGCTTGGTGGCGGCGGGTTGGCCGCTGTTGGTGTTTGAGGACTTCGCACTCCGATTCGCGGTGATTGGTCTGATTTCAGCGATTCTGGGGCACAGCTTTTCGGTCTTTCTCAAGTTCCGGGGCGGCAAGGGTGTGGCGACGACCATGGGCGGCCTGCTGGCGATCATGCCCATCAGCTTGTTGATCGGCTTGCTGGTCTGGATGCTGGCGTTCTACACGACCAAGATTGTCGCGCTGGCGTCGATTTTGTTTGCCTTCAGCCTGCCGGTGAGTGCGCTGAATCTTTACGGTGCGGGCGATCCGCGCTTTACGCTTTCGATCACGCTCAGTATCCTGATCTTCTTCCGGCACCGATCCAACCTGCAACGTATATTCCAGGGCAAGGAAAACCGCTTTAAAAAATAATGGCTGAAAAACGCAAAATTCACATTGGCCTGCTCGGCTTTGGAGTCGTCGGGCAGGGGGTCTGGAAAAATATCGAGAAGAATCGCGAGGCGCTCGAATATCGACTGGGCGTACAGTTGGTGATCTCCGATATCGTGGTTAAAGATTTGAATCGTGAGCGTGAGGTCAAGGCACCCCAGACACTACTGACGACCGATCCTTCCCGGGTGGTGAATAATCCGGACATCGACATCGTCTGCGAGCTGATGGGGGGCACCAAAGATGCTCTCGACTGGAGCCGCCGGGCGCTGCAGGCTGGTAAGATTGTGGTGAGTGCCAACAAGGCACTCATCTGTGAGCACGGCGAGGAACTCTTCCGCACCGCGCGGGAGAACGGGGCGCATTACTTCTTCGAGGCCTCGGTCGCCGGTGGTATCCCGATCATTAAGACCATCCGCGAGGCGCTGGTCGCCAATCGCTTCAGCCTGATCTATGGCATTTTAAACGGCACCTCCAACTACATCCTGACCCGGATGGAGAAAGAGGGCATTTCTTTTGAGGAAACGCTGGTCGATGCCCGCCGACTGGGCTATGTCGAGGCGGACGAATCGCTCGACCTGGATGGGGTGGATGCCGCGCACAAAACCGTCATTCTGACCTATCTGGCGCACGGCAAGTGGGTGAAGCTGGAGGACATCATTTGCGAGGGGATTCGGAACATCACCATCGACGATATCGCGGTGGCCGGACAACTGGGCTTCAAAATCAAGCTGCTCTCGGTCATCGAGCGCGACTTTGAAGCCAACAAATTGACGGTGCGCCTGCACCCGGCACTGATTGCTAAGAAGGAAGTCATCGCCGGAGTTGACGGGGTCTATAATGGGGTGAGTGTTACCGGCGATGTAGTCGGCACCACCTTCCTGATCGGCCGTGGTGCGGGGCAGGATGCCACCTCCAGTTCGGTGATCAGTGATATTTCCGATGCGGTATTCATGCTGCGCGGGGCACCACAGCAGGCCATTTCCAAAGAGGATGAGGCCCTCTACGCCCAGTTGGCCGAGGGGCTCGAACTCTCAAAACCGGCGGATTTAAAAGGCTGCTACTACGTGCGCATCCAGGTGCGGGACCAGGAGGGCGTGTTGGCCAAGGTCACCGATATCATGGCAAAGTCGCACATCAGCATCTCCTCGGTGAACCAGAAAGAGTTCGGCGATGGCACCGCGACCGTAATGGTCACCACGCATAACATCAGCGAAGGCTCCATGCTGGCCGCCAAGCAGGCCCTGGTGGCCGAAGATGCCGTGGTCGGCGAACCCGTCAGCTTCCGGATCTTTAAGCCGGAACAGAGCTAAGGTGGCAGGAGCCGCGCCAACCGGCAGGGGGTTGACCGGCTGAAGCGGGTCAACTACCGGGGGCAATGGGAACGGTGTTGCGGGTAGTCGCACCGTTTAGCCGTGTGACGGGAACGGCGTTGCAGGTGCTGCCGGACCGCCAGCAGACCTCATCAATAAATTTTGAGGCCTCCTCCGCACGGTGCGCTTTCAGGACCGGGGCCAGAACTTCCCATTCCGGCAAGAGCCGTGTTCGGAGGTAAGGTGAGAGTTGGGAAACAGTCGGTTCTGCATCCGGACCCGTGTCGTAGTTTCGACCTGTCGCATAGTCCCGCCCGGCTTTGGGGATAAACTCGCTCAGCGCGTTGCGCGCGGTGTCCTTTCATGGTAGATATATGTTAATCGAACAAATTAGCGTCCGAAACCATACGATCATTCGAATTTTAATTTATTTGTGCGCATGCGTGTTGCCGGAAAAACAGTTCAAAAGTCTGACTTGCCCGAGAAGCGATGCCCGGTTTGTCAGCGGGCCTTTGCCTGGCGGAAGAAGTGGAAGGACTGCTGGGATTCCGTGCGCTACTGTTCGGAAAGGTGTCGCCGTCAGCGGGGGAGAGTGGCATGCTGAAAAGGCACTGTGTCTGGTTTAAGCGTGATCTGCGCGTCAACGATCACTTGCCCCTCGTCGAGGCGGCCGAGGCCGGTGCGGTTATTCCGCTTTACATTATCGAGCCCGAGGTGATTGGCGCAGCGGACTTTGATGCGCTGCACTGGAATTTTATTTGTGAGTCCCTCCTTGCGCTCTCTGATCAGCTCCGGGCCAGAGGCCTGGAACTTCAAGTGAAGCGGGGGGGCGAGGTCGATGTCCTACAGGAGATTCACCGCCGTTATCACATCGCCGGACTGTGGTCGCATGAGGAAACCGGTAACGCGCTGACTTACCAGCGTGATTTTTCGAACCTGGGTGCCGGAGCTCAAAGAGGTCGCCACGGAAGACATCCATGAACTGTGGAAAATGCCTGAGCTCATCCAGCTGGAGTGCAACTGTCGAATCGGCGAAGACTATCCTTTCCCGGTTGTCGATCACCTGGAAGCGATTCGCTACGCCCGGGCAAAGTTTGCCGAATTGCGTCAAAAGGACGAGTATTGGAGCTCGGCGCAAGCGGTCATGGCACGGCACGGCAGCCGAAAGTCCAGATCGGGCCGCAGCTGTAATAAACAACCAAAAAAGTGTAAGCCCGATCCTCAAATGGAGATGAATTTTAATGACGATTCGTCCGAAGCAATATTCGGCCGCGCAAACCAACCGGGTCATTCGCATGGCATGGGAGGACCGTTGTTCGTTTGAGCATATCGAAGCGCGCACCGGCCTGCCCGAATCGCAGGTGATCAAAGTCATGCGCCGTGAGTTGAAGCCACGCAGCTTCAGGCTCTGGCGCGAGCGCGTCAGCGGGCGAAAAACCAAGCACCGCAAACGGTTCAAGGCCCACGTGAGGGGGCAGGGGTATTAGTGCGGTAAGCTTAGTCCTGCACGAGCGATACTGTTCATATGCCGAAATCATTTATCTATCACTCGACCGTTTATTTTGACGAACTCGATGCGCTTGGCGTGCTGCATCATACCCGCTACATGCTGCACTTGGAGCGGGCCCAGCAAAAGTTCTTCGAGCACCTGCTCGGGGTCGACGATTTTGATACCGACCGCGATGAAGATATTTACGTGGTGGTGCATGGCCTGGAAGCGCGCTTTCGTGAGCCCTTCCGCACACCGGGCCCGATGGTGGTCGAGTATCACATTGATCGGATTCGCTCGGCCGGGTTGACCATGAGCTACGTGATCCGCGATCCGTCCGGCGAGTCGATCTACTGCGACGGCACGCGGACCGTGTGTAAGCTCTCTGCGCAGACCCACCAGCCTGCGCCGTGGACGCCTGCATTTAAAACAGCCATGGAGGCCTACACCTCATGAGCGGCACGCTAAAGCGAGCCATGCTCGGGGCGCTGGTCGCAGATGCCGTCTGCATGCCGGTGCATTGGTATTATGATACGGCTGCGCTCGATCGCGATTACCCGGACCTGGACAGTTATCAGGCACCAAAGCATCCTCATCCGGACAGTATTCTCTGGCGCTCGAAATACACGCCTCGAAATAAGGAGGCCGATATCCTGCATGAACAGGCAAAATACTGGGGGCAGCGCGGCATCCACTACCATCAATTTCTGGCACCGGGTGACAATACCCTTAACTATCGTCTGGGCCTTGAGTTCTACCAAAGCGTGGTCAGTTCCGGCTCCTACGACCCGGACGCCTGGCTCAAGCGCTACATCCACTGTATGCGCACGCCGGGTTGGCACAAGGACACCTATGTCGAAGAGTATCACCGTGCTTTTTTTGATAATCTGGCCCGGGGGCGCGATGCTGCCCAATGCGGAATTAAAGATATCCACATCGGCGGGCTGACGCCTGTTCCGTTCTTACTCGCCGCGCTGGATGCGGTTGATCCCCTTAGCGCTGAGCCGGAGCTCGATCTTGTCGAGTCGCACCTTGCCTTAACCCATCACGGGGCGCCGGTCGCCCATGCGGGCCGCACGCTGGCCTGGCTAATTACTGCCATTGCCAACGGTGTCTCGCTTCGTGATGCCATCGCAGCGCATGCCACTGGTTTCACGAGCGCAGAACAATTGTCCGGCTGGTGCGACTTCGACGATCGAATGGTGGTGGGCCGTCAACTCACGCCGGCCTGCTACTTGCCGGATTCCTTTACCGCTTCGCTCTACCTGGCATGGAAGTATCACGATGACTTCAGCTCCGCCATTCTCGCCAACGCCCGTTGCGGCGGAGACAATGCGCACCGTGGAGTCGTGGTCGGCGCTCTGCTTGGGGCCGCGCAGGATATTCCCGAGCGCTGGTTGGCAGGTCTTCGCGCGCTGAACGAGCTTAACTTTGAAAATGGCAGGCGTTGATGAAAGCGGGCATCCCCATCCTTATCCTGACCTTGATCACGAACCTATGCGCCATAGACAGCACCGGTGCTTTAGAGCCTTTCCGATGGCAGCACCGCATCATTCTGGTAGCCGCACCAGCCAAGGACGCAGACCGCATCAGGAAAGAAATGGAGGCTGACAAGGCCGCAGTCAAGGAACGCCATATTCTCTGGTTTGTTGTCGCTGCGGGGCAGCTGTTAACCAACTATAGTGCAAGACTGCCGGAGGATTTTTCGTCCAAAATCATCCGTAGCTATCTTCCTGAAGTGGGCGAGGGCACGGGTGTTTGCCTCATTGGCAAAGATGGTGGCGTCAAGACGCGGCAGGCGAAGCTGGACCTGAAGGCGCTTTATGCCCGCATCGATAGTATGCCGATGCGGCAGGCGGAAATGCGTCAAAACCGCGAACGGGATGACTCGTCTTCGTTCAAATAGTCGAGAAGATCGACGATGGCCTTCGCCGTTCCGGTCGCCGAAGCCGGATCCTGTCCTGTGACCAGGCGGCCGGACACAGCTACTTTGTTCTGGAAATTATCAGCCTTAACGAATTCAGCGCCCAGTTCTCGAAGCGCTGTCTCCAGCAGAAAAGGCACTGCATCCGTTAGTTGAACTGCTGCCTCTTCCTCGTTAGTGAAACCGGCAACACGCTTGTCTTTTACCAGTGGCTCGCCATCCACTTTGACATGAATGAGTGCTGCGGGACCGTGGCACACCGCTCCGATGACTCCGCCGCCCTTGTAGTGCTTGGCAATACTTTGCTGCACCGCTTCATAGTCGCATGAAACGCTGTTTTAACTTCGACGCGGGTCGCCCCGGTTCTGATTGCCGAGGCCACGGGAATTATATGATTCTTTCACGAGTCAGGCGATGGAGCTTCCAGGGCGATCCAATCCACGGTGAGTGCGAATTCGCCGGGCTTGCCATCGGCGAGCAGGAGGGCGATCCGGGTGACTGAACTCATTAATGGTTTAACTCATCTTGCTCGGCTCAAGTGTGACCGATGTCTTTGTGCTGCGCGGGCGGCGCGGCGATGAGTTGTTTCGCGCGCTCCAGGGAGTCGTCGAAGGTTGCGCAAAAGTTCTCCATCCCGATGGTCTCGATAAAGTCGGCCTTGCGGAGCATCTGCAAAGGTTGCTGGTGGATGCCACTGATCACCACGGTGCCGCCATGATTCCGGATCCGCTCGACCACGCTCTCGAGGGCGTTCATCCCGGTCGCGTCCATGGCCGAGACGAGGTGCAGCCGGAGGATGAGGACCTTGGGCAAGCCTTGGGTGCGGCTGATGGCGTCCTCCATTTTTTCGGCCGCTCCGAAGAGGAAGGGCCCGAAGATCCGGTAAACCAGCACGTCCTTGGGGATGGCTTTGCCCTGGGCAATTTGCTCGGGACGTTCCAGCATGTCGTTCTCCGTGACCTGGCTGACTTCGGTGGTCTCGGAGACCCGTTTAATGTAAAGAATGGCGGCCAGGACCATGCCGACCTCGACGGCGACGACCAAATCGAAGACGACGGTAAGGCCAAAGGTGGTCAACAGGACGAGCGCGTCACTGGCGGTCATCTTGTGCAGCCGTGCCAGTTCGTGCCACTCGCCCATGCGCAGGGCCACGACGATAAGCACCGCCGACATGGCGGCCATCGGAATATAAACGGCCCACTTGGCCGCCAGCAAAACGATGGCCAGGAGGGTCAGGGCGTGGATGATCCCGGCCAGAGGGGTTTTCCCTCCGCTGTTGACGTTGGCCGAGGTCCGCGCGATCGCGCCTGTGGCCGGCAGCCCGCCAAAAAACGGACAGGTGAGATTGGCCAGACCCTGGGCGATGAGCTCGGTGTTGCTGTCATGCCGGTCGCCGGAGAGCCCATCTGCGACCACGGCGGAGAGGAGCGATTCGATGGACCCGAGCAGCGCGATAGCCGTGGCCGGACCGATCAAATCGCGCAGCATGGCCCACTCGATAGCAGGCAGATGCGGCATGGGAAAGCCGGAAGGGATGGCGTCGGCACCGAATTTGGCCCCGATCGTCGCCACCGCATGTTGATCGCCCCACCCGAGTGCGGCCACGACTACCGTCAGTCCCAGCATGGCTACGATTGACCCCGGCAAGAAGGGGATCTTGAGCTTCGGCCAGATGAGGATGAGCAACAGCGCGAAAACCGCGAGCGCCAGGGTGTAGGGATTGAAGCCGCCGAAGTGCTCCAGCAGCCAGGGCAGTTTCTCGACAAATTCGCGCGGCATGGCCGACTCGCCCGACAGTCCGATGAAGTCCGGGACCTGCGTCAGCATGATGGCCACGGCGATCCCTGTGGTGAAGCCGCTCGTCACCGGCCAGGGGATGTATTTGATCAGCCGCCCGAGACCGGTCGCACCCATCGCGATCTGGATCACTCCCGCCATCATCGTGGCCGCCATCAACCCGACGTAGCCGTGCTCGGAAATGATCAGCAGAATGATCGGAATGAAGGCGGCCGTCGGCCCCCCGATTTGCACCCGGCTCCCGCCGAAACCGGAGATGATAAACCCGGCCAGAATCGCGGTAAAGATCCCCAGAGCCGGAGCGGGCAGGGGCGTGTCCATGCCCGCCGGCACGCTGGCGATGCCCAGAGCCAGGGCCAGCGGCAGGGCGATCAGCCCCACCGTAATGCCGGACGTGATCTCCGATCCGAGCGAAAACGGCACGCGTCCCTGGCCCAGTAGTTCCAGGCTGCGCGGACGGAAGCGCCCGACCCCGGGTTTTTTAGTGGTGCTCGCCCGCTTCATTCCGCCTCCGACCAATCGAGAAAGACCCCACAGTTATCGCACACATCCAAATCCATCTGCTCGGAAGTGGCGGTTCTGTGTCCGCGCGGTAGTTTTAGATGGCAGCCCCCGCAAATTCCGTTGCGCACCGCGACCAGGCTTTTCTGGCCGGTTTGAATGCGGCGGTCGTGGTGGCCCAGGATCGCGGTAGGCAGATCCTGGCGCAGCGCTTCGATTTGCCGGGTCTGCGCGCGTTGACTCAATTTGCGAAAAGTGGCAGGGGGACGTATCTGCACGCGGTTGAGCTCGCGCAGGGCGTCGAGGATGTGTTCGGCTGTTTTCATGTGCAGACTTTATGGCAACTCTTAGGCCAAGTTGCCGGATTAGGTTCTTCGCGATTTTTAGTGGTTCAAGCGTGATTATCTGAGAGCTTGGATGTTGAGTTTACCAGCGACGAAGTAGAGCATGATGATTAGGTTTTTATTGGAGCGGTATCCTCTGGCTT
>Ga0100385_1001295_pt1 | contig 25828 bp, 25 predicted proteins | sample CryGeymeta201509_FD_81543 | JGI IMG/M metagenome (GOLD analysis project Ga0100385, IMG submission 81543) | Groundwater microbial communities from Crystal Geyser aquifers in Utah, USA - Crystal Geyser metaG 2015-09 | ecosystem: Environmental > Aquatic > Deep subsurface > Groundwater | place: USA... | reverse complement strand
CTGATTCACCTTTTTTCTTTGTAATTGTTTTAACTGGCTTCGCTTCAACTTCTTCTGAATCAGCTTTAGCTTGAATCGTTACCTCTTCAGCCTCTACTTCAACTTCATCAGACTCTTCGTGCTCAGCTGTATCAACTTCAAGCTCTGAATCGGCAGCCGCTTCAATCTCTTGAGAATCTTCTTCTGTCGATTCATCATCAGATTTTGCAGGTGCTTTCTTTCTTACAACGGCCTTTTTTCTTCTCACAATTTTTGTTTTAGAAGAATCTTCTGAATCTGGATCAACTGTTGTTGAAACAATTGTTTCCGTGATGGCAACTTCACCTGAATCTGGATCAGAAGTTTCAGCAACTTTCTTGATTACTTTTTTCTTAGTAACCTTTTTCTTTGCTACTTTCTTCTTCGTGACTTTAGACTTCTTGCTATCAGATGAATCTGGGGCCCCTGAACATAGTTCAATTGCTTTTTTCACTTCTTCATCGTCTAAAACCGTCATGTGATTTCTTACGTTGAAACCATGACTTTTTAGTTCTTCGACAAGATCAAGTGCACCCTTTCCCATCTCATTTGCCAATTCAAAAATCTTTTTAGGCATTATAACTCCACTTTATTTGTTACTTCATTCAATTATTTAATTTTAAAAGCTGCTAATTCTTCACGCAGTCTTCTTTCTGCTTCACTAAATTTACTCTTCGCATCTTCTTCTGAATTCTCATCCGAATTATCGAGTAAACCTCGATATGCTGGAACCGCTGATGCAGAAACAAGTTCTTCTTCAGCTTCATCTCCGTATGAGATCGTTCCTTCATCAATCATTTTCAATGTTTCATCAATTGTTGCTTGAGCAGTTGCTTCATCAACTTCTAAAACACCTGCTAACTCTTCAGCACTTGCAGAAACAAGATCACCAATGGCCATTACACCATGTTGAACAAGAACCTGTGCCATTGTTTCAGTGATCGTTGGAATCTGAACAAGAACTTGAGCAGCTTTTGAGATTCTTTCTTGAAGCTTAGATTTAGAAATAATATTAATTTTAAATCCTGTAAGCATTGCTCCAAGTCTAACGTTTTGTCCACGACGACCAATTGCAAGAGAAAGTTGATCTTCTTCAACAACAACGTCCATCGAGTTTTCATCGTAGTTTGTTTGGATACTATCAATCTCTGCTGGAGCAAGAGCTGATGTTGCAAAAGTCTGAAGATCTTCTGACCATTTAACAATATCAATTTTCTCACCTTGAAGCTCGTTAACAACATTTTGTACACGAGAACCTTTCATACCAACACATGCACCAACTGGATCAATATCTTTATCAACTGATCTAACAGCGATTTTTGCTCTTTGTCCTGGCTCTCTTGCCGCTGATTTAATTTCAATCGTTCCATCTTGAATTTCTGGAACTTCAAGCTCGAATAACTTAACAAGGAACATTGGAGAAGTACGAGAAAGTCTAATTTCTGGACCTCTATTCGTCATCACAACTTCTGTTAAATAAGCTTGGATTCTATCACCTGGCTTGAAGGCCTCATTAGGGATAATTTCTCTTCTTGAAAGAACAGCATCGGCTTTACCAAGGTCAACGATAATATTTCCTCTTTCGTATCTTCTAGCAATCCCTGTTACAAGATCACCTTGTCTATGCTTGAATTCAGAGAAAAGAATTTCTCTTTCAGCATCTCTAACTTTTTGGAAGATAATTTGACGAGCAGTTTGAACGTCAACTCTTGTAAAGTTAGGATTTTCAATTTTTATACCTAATTGATCACCAACTTCAACTTCTTCATCTAATTCTTTTGCATCATTAAGACTGATTTCAACAATTGAATCTCTAACGTCATTTACAACGTTCTTGTATTGAAAGATTTCAACATCATCATCAGCTTCATTGTAGCGAGTTTCATACTCACCTTGAATTCCAAATTTCTTTCTAGCTGTAACTAGAAAGGCCTGTTCAATCGCTTTGATAATAATATCTCTATTGATCCCACGATCTTTACCAAGTGTTTCAATTACTCTTCCAAGCTCTGAAAAATTCATCTTTACCTTCCCATTAACTTATGGACGATGCTCTACTTTAGGTTCGAGGTTCGCCTTTTTTATTTCTATATAATTAATTTTCAAATCAACATCATCGTTATAACTAATCAAAATACCATCTTCATCACAATCAAGTAGCATTGCAGTTATTTTCTTCTGCTTGCCATCTCTCTTGCTAAACTCCCCAGGGAAAAGCTCATCTAATGTGTTTCTAAGGGATAGAGTTACCGGTGTACCTTTTGCCCATTGATAGTGTTGAACACTTTTTAAATGGCGATACAGGCCAGGAGAAGATACTTCGAGAACAATCTCATCTGGTATCCAAGAGTTTTCTTCCATAAATGGAGAAAGTGCTTTATCAACTTTTACACAGTCATCAATTACTGCAGTCATTGTCTTCTCATCCATTATAAAGACGCGAAGAGTTTTACTTCCAGGGATATATTGCAAGTCATAGAGTATATACCCTAATTCTTTCGTTACTTCTAATAGCTTTTCATTAAATTTTTGTTCTAAATCTGTATTATTCAATTTCTGTTCTCAAGTAAAAAAAAAGGGAAGAGCCAAAGTCTTCCCGAAAAAGCAAAATGCTAAATCGTAAATTTCAAACAACATTAAATGCTGTTATATGTAAATTATCGAAAATTAAACAAAGTTGTCAACTTAATAAAAATAATTACGTAAAAAACACTGTGCATAACGCATGGCGCTCGTCATTATAGTGATATCTCTAATCTGCTCCCATTAAATGGGGATAAAATCTAAGCTTTCTCTAGTGATCTATTGAGGCTTTAAGCTAAAATTTCTGGCGGCCCAAACAGTAGCAAAATTTGAGCGTCAAATAAGGCCATTTTACTAAGTAAGTAGTTAAAGCATGTTAATTTCTGTCCCCATTAAACTGGAGCAGTTACAGATAGTTCAAAAACAAAAGCATCTGAGCCATCGCTATAGAAGCGCTTTCTCTTACCGATCTGAACAAACCCTCGCGCTTTGTAAAATTCAATCGCTCTTTGATTATTAGTATCAACTTCAAGGCTCAACGTACTTATCTTAGCGCTTCTTAGAGCTATTAGGCCCCGATTGATAAGCTCACTCCCATGACCCTTCCCCTCAAGTTTTGGGTCTATACAAATTTTATGTAAGTATGCTGAGTTGTCGACAAGCTCAACTAAATTAAATCCATAGATAGTATTAGACTCTCCAACGAGAATAAAGATTTTGCTATCTAACCTTGTTCGTAGAAAATCTCTCCAATTTATCTCTGTCCAAGGCCACTTAAAGTTTTCTTGATCAAATATGATAAGTGATTGCAGGAGTTGTTCATTTAAAAGTAGTTGCGAGCTATCATAGCTTTGATAGATGAGGGTCATTAGTAATATGGCCTGTGATCAATAGGATCAACGAATGTTTGTCTAAAAAGAGTGAGACTACTTTGAATATCGCCAGAGCCTTTAGCAGTAACTATTCTTTGCTTTATATAATCATTTGTACTTACAAGTTCATAGAGAATATTGATTTTTTCGCTGCCCTTAACCTGGCATTCTTTTGCGATTGAATTCATATTCAATTTTTCTCTTTGTGCACTCGCGGACTTCATCACCTTGAAGAGAATGATAAGTTTATTAATAACGGCCTTCTGCTCCAAAGTTGAGATCTCTTGGTCAATTTTCAGGGGATTATCATCATCTTTAATAGCGCTTAATTCAGAAACAAGTCCAAGGCGAGACGTACATCTCGAATGGGACAAGACATCGAGATACAAGTTAGCTTTCCGAGCAAAGACAATTGTCTCTCCAATAGAAAAAAGGGCCCTATCTTGAAGGGCCCATATATTTGAAACATAAAATAAAATAATTAGGGCTATTTTCATCACCCTAGTATATTACACAGGTGAACTAATATCAACGTTTGCGATTGCTCTACCTGGTGAAAGTCTTGCTTCCATTTGAAATCTAATTTTTACATTAGGATTGAATGTATAACCATCTTTTCCACGTATAATATACTTTCTCTTAGATTCAGTAACATTCTTTGGTTCGATAAGTTTTCTAAGTCTAGAAACACTTGTGTAAATTAGCTTATCGTGAATAAGTGGGTTGTACTCATCTTTCCAAATCATTTTAGCAAGAACTTCTTTGTCAAAGTATTCACCAGTATTCTTTGCAAGTAAGAAAAGAATTTCAAGAAGAACAAAACGGTGCTTAAAATCAATGACGCCAAGAGTTTTCTCTTTAACTTTACGATTCGTTCTATCAAGGTAGATATCAACACTTGAATCATTCACTTCTTGAATTTCTGACTTCACAAGGTTTGAAAGTCTTCTAAAGCGATTAAGGTCAATCGCCTCAGACGCCATATTATAATAGACAACAGAACGATCAAAATCACCAGCAAGCTTATAAACTTGTCCCTTACCTAAAAGGACGTATCCATAGAGGTTCCAGCACTTCTTATTTTGAAGAGTTTCATTGGCGATCTTAAAATGCTCAAGAGATTTTTGATGATCCCCTAAAGTTAAATATACCTTTCCATAGCTCATATGCATTGAACCACCAAGGTATTCTTTATTGATTATTTTTAATAAATTATCGAGTTGATTTAAGTAATCAAGTGCTTGATGACAATCAAGTGTGTTTAAAGAATTATTTGCAAGGGCCAAAAGACATTTTGCAAGAAGATCGGGATCGTTTTCTTCTCTCGAAGTTTTATGGGCCATATTTAGATCAAGTGAAGCTCCATCAAAATCTCCCTTGTAACTCTTTACAAGTCCCGCGTAGTAGAAGTATTCGCCATTTAGACTTCCTAGATTTGAAGCAAGATCTTCAACAATACTTTCTGACATTGAAATATATTTTGATGCCTTTTCATTCTCTAATTTTTCCGCAGCAATTCTAATTAGGAAACCAAGTATTTTTAAAACAGAGAAATTATCTTTTGGTAAATCAGCACACTCTAGTGACTTAATAAAGTTCACTTCGGCCATATCAAGATCGGCCTTATCATAATAGACCTTAGCTAGCTGGTAATATGCCTTTCCTACTTCTAACTTCGTTAAACGATCAACTGATGGAATAAGTCCCTCTCCAGAACCGATAAAAGCAAATGTCTGTCTATCTGCCTTACGTCCCTGGTCAATACCTTGTTGTGTGGTCTCCATCTTTATTTCTCTCCTTAATTTCCCAAAATCTCTACTGCAAGAATGTCGCGGAATCTTACCACAAAGAAGACATACCATGTCACCTTGCGCTTAGTCAAAGGAAGTTAGATATTGAAGAAAAATTACATGGTGAAGATAAGATGGTAATCTGGAAAGAACAAGAAGTTAAATAGCTGAAATTACTATCGACATAGCGGAAACTCTCTTATGCGTGTGCCTATATCTCCACCATCACTGTGTCTAAGGTGTTCCCAGTATGACCCAGAACCACGCCCATAGAGGAGGCCATTTTTCTCATACATTCCCTGCTTTCCTTTCATGAGTTCACTCATTATATCCATGGCGCACTCAACATTATCTTTGGCAGGAAAGACTGATTTATCTTTGCAATGACGGCCACGCCACTGTCGATTTGAAAAGCGTTCATCAAGTTGGAATAATCCAACTCCTACGCCATTGGTAGCATTTCTATTTTTCTTTGTAGGCACACATGTCGACTCTCGCCAAGCGACTGCGGCCATAGACCATACCCAAAATTTTATCTTTTCTTCCCTGCTTAGCTGCTTCCATTTTGGACAAATTGCTCCACTATTGCTTGCCATACCTGCAAGATTATTACTTAGCAAAACTGGTCCATCTTCTTCATTATTTATATATTTTTCAATTATTTGTCCCCACTCCCCATAGTCACCATCATCATTGATGAAGCGGCTACAATCAGCACCGTCTTTAAGAAAGCTTGCCGAGAGACCAAACGATAGACTTTGTGTTGTACTACAATCAGCACATGCAGCAGATAATTTCTTATCAATATTTAAAATATCAGACACCATATCATTTATTTGTGTGATATCTGGATGAACACCAAGATTTTTCCCAAAAGACGAAAAGACAATAAGGATGGCCAGAAGGCCCCTAATCACTACTTTTGATACTTGCATGAAAACTCACTTACAGTCTTTGCGTTAGTATCAACAAATTTATTGTGATAAATTAAGCTACCATCAATTCGTGTTAGGGTATGAGTCACGACGCCGTTAAATTGTGGCTCTTCACAATTTGTGCGTTTAATAATCGACTTTAAGACGAAGTTTTTTTCAAATTTCTTAGTCGATGATGTATAGCTAGTCGTATAGGTACAAACATCTTCAACATCAACTCTCACCTCTTGATCCGTGAAAAAGAATTGCTCAGAATTTCCAAACAGCAGCATTCCATTATTTTCGCTAAGCTGCCCCTCAGGACACTGAGGTTTTGAAGTCATCTGCTCTTGCTTCATGTCAAAAAAAACCGAATTCTTGGCCCTCGCTGAAGCATAAGTGTACTTAGCAAGCAAAAGAGTGAGAAATGTTAGTAAATATATTTTCTTCATTTTAAACTAATCGGTAGCTAACGAAGAGAACTTGATCTTTTTCATCAAGAAAACAACAATTTCGATGAGATAAGCCATAAAAAAATTGATGAACCCTATAAGAATTTGTTATCTTTATGTCTTAAAATATAAAAACAAAATCGGAGAGAAGAAATGGCCAAATTTGACATCGAAACAATCAGACACTCGTCTGCGCACTTGATGGCCCAAGCAATCTCAAGACTATTTCCAAATGAGTCAGTACAATTTGGAGTTGGTCCAGTTATTGAAAATGGGTTTTACTACGACGTACAAATGGCAACCTCGATAACCGAAGATCATCTTAAAGAAATCGAAAAGATGATGAAGAAAATTATTAAAGAAAAGCTTCCAGTTGAAAGAACTGTTTTCAGTCGTGATGAAGCGATAAAGTTTTTTGCCGACAAAGGTCAAGAACTAAAAGTTGAATTGATTTCTGCAATTCCTGAAGATCAAGAAATTAGCTGTTATGGTCAAGGTGAGTTTATCGACCTATGCCGTGGCCCACACGTTGAAAAAACATCTGACATTCCTTTTGGATTTAAATTAACAAATATTGCTGGTGCGTACTGGAGAGGTGACGAAAAACGTCAAATGCTTCAACGTATCTATGCCGTTTGTTTTGAAACAAAAGAGGAGCTCAAAGAATACTTGGCAAGAGTTGAGGAAGCAAAGAAGAGAGACCATCGAAAACTTGGTAAAGAGCTTGAGCTTTTTCACTTTGAACAAGTAGCTCCTGGCGCACCATTTTTCATGCCAAAGGGTGCATTTGTTTACAACCAACTTGTTGAATATATCAGAAAACTATATCGTGTTTATGAGTACGATGAAGTTATCACTCCTCAAATTCTTGACACTGAGCTTTGGCACACAAGTGGTCACTACGAACACTATAAAGAAAATATGTTCTTTTCCACGGTTGATGAAAGAGAGTATGCAGTAAAGCCAATGAACTGCCCATGTCATATGCTCATGTTTAAACATTACAAGTATAGTTACCGTGACCTTCCAATGAGATATGCTGACTTTGGTCGTCTCCACCGTTATGAAAGTTCTGGTGCTCTCGCAGGTCTTACAAGAGTTCGCTCTTTTTGTCAGGATGATGCGCATATTTTCTTGGCCCTCGAACAAGTCCAAGAAGAAGTTCAAAAAACAATGCACATGATTTTTACAGCATATGAAATGTTTGACTTTAAAAATGTAAAAGTTAATTTATCAACTCGTCCTGAAAAAAAGGCCGGTAGTGATGAGACTTGGGATATCGCAGAAAATGCACTGAGAGAAGCTCTAACGGCATCAGGACATGAGTTTCATATCAAGGAAGGAGATGGAGCTTTCTATGGTCCTAAAATTGATATTGAAGTGGCCGATGCGCTAGGAAGATTTCACCAACTAGGAACAATTCAACTAGATTTTCAACTTCCAGATCGTTTTGATCTTAAGTTCACAACAAAAGATGGTGGCGAAGAAAGACCAGTTGTCATTCATCGTGCCCTTCTTGGATCTCTTGAGAGATTCTTTGGTGTCTACCTTGAGCACGTTGCTGGAATCTTCCCTTTTTGGCTAGCTCCAGAACAAGCTGTTATTGTTCCAGTAAATAATGAATTCCATCTTGAGTTTTCAAAACAATTATCGAAGAAACTTAATCTTCTAGGATTTAGAATTAAAGTCGATGATCGAAATGAATCAATGGGATATAAAACAAGACAGATTCAAAAATCCAAAGCACCATTTATGATGGTTATTGGAGATAAAGAAATTGAAACAAACTCTGTTTCAATTCGTCGCCATGGAGAAATGAAATCTGAAACTTGGACAATAGACCAACTTGTAACAGAATTCACAAATTTAGATAATGTAAAATATCCGGCCCAAGTTTAATACTTGGGTCTTTTTTTATAAGACATCGACCACGGAAAAGGTCGCACGAAAAAGGGAATCATATGTCTAATGCAAAGAATATCCTCATCATTTATGGAGGAGGAGGCTCAGAGCACGATGTCTCTAAAGTTTCTTCATCATATATCTTCGAATCTATATCAAAAACACCACACTTCAATCCTATCCTTGTGGAAATAACGAAAGAAGGACACTGGGAACAGGCAGGAAGAAAGTGTTCTCTCAATGGTAGAATTTTAAAAACACCTACAGAGCAACCTTATATTGATTATGCCATTCCATGTATTCACGGCCATCCTGGTGAAACGGGAGAAATCCAAGGTTTTTTTAAAACAATTGGACTACCCTATTTTGGGCCAGACTCAGAGGGCAGCATCCACTGCTTTAATAAGGTAACTACGAAGCTTTGGCTTGATATGCTAGGGATCGCAAATTCACCATGGATAAATCAAAATATCAATAGTCCAATCGAACTTGACCAAGTTAAAGAGTTCTTTAAAAAGTCCAATGAGGACGTTTTCATCAAGGCTTCAAATCAAGGCAGTTCAGTTGGTTGTTACCATGTAAAGAAAGAAGACTTTCTTGAGTCAACAATCAAGGAAGCTTTTAAGTTTTCTCAAAATGTAATTATTGAAAAAAGTATTAAAGCAAGAGAGCTCGAAATTGCAGTCTTTGAGTATCAAGGAAAAGTTATTGCAACCGAGCCGGGTGAAATCATTTGCCCAGATGGATTCTATTCATATGAAGAAAAATATTCAAACACCTCTCATACTAAAACAGATGTGAGAGCAAAGAATGTTAAGCCAGAAATATCAAAGAGAATGCAGGCTGATGCAATCAAAGCATTTAAGGCCTTTAATCTCAAGCATCTTTCAAGAGTTGACTTCTTCTATACAGGTGATGGATTTTACCTCAATGAGATTAATACATTTCCCGGAATGACTCCAATTTCAATGTTCCCGCAAATGCTTGAGGGAACAGGCCTAGATTTTGCAGAATACTTAAGAGATAATATTGATAGTGGTCTTAAATAGGGATTCATATGAAAACGATTAAACCAATTGATAGTGAAAATTTAAAAATTAGCCAAGATGTATTGAAGAAATACTACGAGTCCATCGTTATTCCGGCAGAAAAAAAACCATATCTTGTCGACCACAAAGAGTCTACTGGACCTTATATGGCCATAAGTGGAAATAGTGTTGGCTACATCCAAGATGCTGCAAGTCAGATTGCAACTTTAGGTCTTGGTTTTAACTCCCTTCCTTTCTTTGGTGTCGCTCATCTTAAAGAAGCTTGGACAAATGATATCTACTCAGAAAACTCTCGAGATATCATTAAATCTTTCAAAGGTTTTTTGAAAAATAAAATGAATAATCGAGCGACCGAAGTTATTTTCACCAACTCGGGCGCAGAATCTAATGAAGTTGCACTCGGCCTGGCATACAAAAGAAGAAAGCATCCAACGGCAAAAAAAGTTATCGCATTTGAAGGCTCATTTCATGGTCGATTTCTCATCTCTCTTTTTTCAACTTGGAACAAGTCAAAAAGAGAGCCCTTTCAAATTAAAGGCTATGAAACTTCATTCATTCCTTTTCCAGAAATTAAGAACTCCAACTATCAATTAGAAGCTGATTTAAAGTGGTTGAGAATTTGGGAAGACCCCTTCTGTTCAAAATTTAGTGATAGTATCAAGCCATACTTAGATGACGAAGAAACAAGAGATGAAGTTAGTAGCCTCTTAAGCCTCAAGGCTCAATTAGAATCAGGAGAACACTTTGCGGTAATCGTAGAGCCGATGCAATGTGAAGGAGGAGATCGTTATGGGACGAGCCGCTTCTTCAATGCGCTAGTTCTTCTTTGCAAGTCTTATCAGACAGAAGTCATCATGGATGAAGTTCAAACAGGCTTCTACCTTGGAAGAGAGTTCTTTTGGCATCAATCTTTTAAACTTCAAGATTCTAATGGAATTGCGATCTTTCCAGAATATATAAGCTGCGCAAAAAAAGCACAAACAGGAATTCTTCTCACAACGAACGGTGAGGTATTAGAATCTAACGAGTATCAATTAGCCTCTTTACTGCGTGGTTACTACCATGCCCTGGCCATTGATCAATCAAGAAGTCGAATTGCGGAAATTGAAGAATATTGTACAAAAATGCTTAAAGAACTTGTCATAAGAAGAGAACAACTAAGCTCACCGCGAGCATGTGGACTCGCTTTCGCTTTTGATCTCAGCGATGATAAAGATATTAACAAATTCATTGAAGCGCGATTTAAAGTAGGACTACTTTATTACAATGCAGGTTCACATACTCTACGTTTTAGACTTAATACTGCTTATAAGAAAGAAGATATCAACTTCCTCTTCGAGCAAATAGAGAATATCTGTGACCATATTTACGATGGCAAGGATTTAGTACTCCCTACTAAGATCACAACGAAACAGTCTAATCCAAGAACAAACTATCTGTGGCACGAAAAAATATTGAGTGAAAGAATTAATCCTTCTTCAGTCAAGGAAAGTGAAGAGTTTATCTCAAAGTTTTTTAAGGAGCACTACTCTCTTGAACTTGTAAGAATAACAAAGTCAAATTTCAAAACATACAAGAAGCAAATAGAAGATATCCAAAAAGAAGTTTATGAGCCTGCTCGTCAAACAGAAATAGAAAAGTTTCAAAAAGTTGTTGAACATGAACCAAATATCTCACTAGGTCTCATCAAAGAAGGTAAGCTTGTTGCGATTTCCTTCGCCGGAGCAATCGGACTCTTTCCCCATGAACGTGGCCTACGTCAGGTTAAGTACTTTAATGATGATAAAACACTTTACATGCTAGACACGACAACAGTTCCAGGCCACCAAAACCAGATGATCGGTCGCTTTCTCAAGTATGCAGTAGAGCTTCTAGGTTGTAGTAATAAGCTTAACTACATCTACGGCAGAAATAGAGATCAACTAGCTGGCGGCATGCTCCAGATCAACCTCTCTCTTGGAGCAATCGCTGAAGTCTATCTTCGTGAAGACTATCCAGATGATGAGGAACACCGCGATGTTTATATTTACCGCTCCCCTCTTGTTTGGCAAGAAGACGAAGTGAAGATAACAAATACTATTCCAAGACCAAATATCTTTGGAGAGATAACAAATGAGTTTATCTCTGAAAATATTGGGGAGTTAATTAATAAAATTTGCTTATCAAATTTTGTTAGTGAAACATTCTTAGAAAATTTAAAATATATTTCAACTCTTGTTCCACAAACACTTAGACATATTTACACGACAAGTGGTCAAGCTGAATGCGTCGATAAAATCTACAAGGCCGTACTATTTAAAGAGGAAGATAAAACTCGTCAAAAGGTAATCTCATTTAGAGGACACTACTTTGGAAGTGGAAGTTTTATGTCGAGATCAATCTCCGAAGAGAAAGATGCTTATTTTCCAGTAAGCTACTTTGATCATCCAACTCAAGAAAATGAAGAGCTTGTACTTAAAGAGATTGAAAAAATTGTAAAAGTACAAAAGATCTTGGCCATCTTCATTGAGCCGTCTCCACAGAAGTTAAATAACAAGAATGTTAGTTCTAAGTTTCTTGTCAACTTAAGTAAAGTTGCTTCAAAAAATGGTGTTAAAATCGTCTACAATATCAGCTCGCAAATGCTCTCAACAAGTTTTCTAACAATGGAAGCTCAACCAGATGCAATGATGGCATATCTCGGTGGCCAGATGGGTGTCTGTTATATGTCTAATGATTGTTACGTTGATGCTCCTTTGATGCTTATTAGTACATGGGATGGTGATTCACACTCCCTGGCCCAATTTGTCAGTGCGAAAAAATCTTCAAAGGAAGTTGATGGCACAAATATCGAGAGGGCCTTTGGCGTAACTGAAGTTGCTCCAGGCAAGTATATTGAAAACACAGACCGTTCCTATAAGCATCAACAATTGAGCAATGATCGTGGGCCATTTATTTTAAATGGAAATTACCAAGGATAGTCTAATGATTACTGATTTAGGTTTACCAGAAATAGTATACTCAAAGACAAAGACTTCTTTTGAAAATGGTCTTGAGCACGGAAAGAGATTTAAAGATGCCATCAAGTCCCTCGCTGATATCAGGCGAGGACTGATGCTACAAAAAAATCCTGCCCTTGCTCCAAATATCACTGAACTTGCAAAGAAACAATTTGAAATGACTTCAAATTTTTCCAAGAAATTAGCAGATGAGCTTGAAGGAATCGCTCAAGGGGCAGAGCTGTCAATTGAAGATATCATCATTTTAAATAACTACACAGACTTTAGAGATATCACTCTCCCAGATGAAGGGTGTACAACGATCTATTCATCTCTCAGTGATCCCCCTGTAGCAGGACAAACATGGGATATGCATGAAAGTGCCAAGAATTTTCTTTGTGTCATCAAGGAAGATGAAAAAATCATCTTCAGTCTTGTTGGCTGTCTTGGGCTAATGGGAGTTAACAAGAAAGGACTCTTTATTGGTGTTAATAATATCAACACGCTTGACGCCAAGATTGGCATCGTATGGCCAGCTCTTGTCCGGTCAGCACTTGAAGAAGACAACTTGAACGCCTTAAGAGATAAAGTAAAAACAGCACAAGTCACTTCAGGTCATAACTATCTTATCGCAGACAAAACTTCTGGAGAGCACTGGGAAATCACTCCAAGCATCAAAGGATTAGCTTCAAAGGCATCGATTGAAGATAAGAATGTTATTTTCCATACAAATCACTGCCTAAATACTGAGGTAAAAAATATTGAAGATCAAAATTCGATAAGTTCAACAACTCATGCACGTTTTGATATTTGTCAGAAGCACTACCTCGAAATAAAAGATGAAAACTCGATGGAAGCATTTTTAAAATCACACGAGAATCATCCAAAATCAATTTGTTCCCATTTTAATTCGGGGGCCCAAGATCCTTCAATGACTTGCGGAGGGGCGGTTTTCAATTTTAAAACCCTACAGTTTAAAATCTGGAAAGGTTGTGAAGAGTTTGACCGCAACTATGCACAGAGAATATATAAACTAGGTAATTTATGAGCCTTTACTTCTCAACTTGGTCATCCCAAGAAAACCCAAATAAATTAGAGATCTCGTCGACAACACAGACAGACTATGTGTTAAAAGACGGTAAGGAAATCTACGACATCAGTAGTTGTAGCTATCACCTTGGCTTTGGACTTAGAAATAAGCAACTTGAAGACGCGATGATTAATCAGATAAATACGCTACCAGTCGCAGGTCCAAAAACGGTCTTCCCCTTAAAAGATCAAGTCACAAAAAGACTCTTAGATAAGCTTGGATTAAAGGGGAAAATTTTCTATACAACTTCGGGAGCTGAGTCTGTTGAGAATGCACTAAAGATAGCAAGAAATTACTCAGGAAAGTCAGATATCCTGGCACGTAAAGTTTCTTATCACGGCGCAACTCTAGGAGCTCTTTCAGCGACAGGAGATTGGCGTAGTGATGGGCACCTCAGCCTTTCTCAACATACTCACTATATACCAGAGCCTCACGAGGACAATGCCATCGAGAGGACAGAAGAGATTATTAATGCTGTTGGAAGTGATAATATCAGTGCATTTATTCTTGAAACGGTGACGGGAGGAAATGGCGTCTACATTCCTTCTCAAGCGTGGTGGGATGGCATTCAAATGCTTTGTAAGAAATATAATATCCTATTAATTCTAGATGAAGTTGTTTGTGGATTTTCACGTACAGGAAAAGATTTTGGCTATCAAAATTTTAACCTCACTCCAGATATAATCTGCATGGCCAAGGCGATCTCAGGCGGCTTCTTTCCATTTGGAGCCATCTATTTTAGCGAAGAAGTAAGCAAGCATTACGACAAGAATGTCCTGAGTGCTGGTCTTACAAACTATGCTCACCCTATCGGCCTCAAGCTTTGTGATGAAGTACTTAATCTCATCGAAGACAAAAAGTTTCAAGAAAATTTAAAATCAGTACAAGAAATACTAAGTAAATTTAAAGATGAAGCCGGCCTCTTTACCAATATAAAAGAGATACGTCATCTAGGAGCCTTGATGGCGATTGAGGTCCTCGACCAAAAATATAGCTGGAAGTTCTTTGCCGATCACGGGCTTTATATCAATGTCACAGGTAAGAACATTATTATCTGTCCAATTATGACGACCGATCTGTCAAAACTATCGGCCGCCTTGGATAAATTAAAATCACTTTTAAAGGGTTAAAAGAAATGAAAAATAAAATTTTTAAAAATGCCAAGGAAGCGCTCTTTGATGTGAATTCAGGGGCAAGTATTATGAGCGGTGGTTTCGGTCTTTGTGGAATCCCAGAAAATTGTATCGAGCAACTTTCAAAAATGGACATCAAAGATCTCTCTGTTATTTCTAATAATATTGGAAATTCTGGACGTGGACTAGTGAAGCTCTTAAAGAAAAATATGATAAAGAAGGCCTATTGCTCTTACGTTGGAGGAAACCCTGACCTTGAAGAGAAAATATTATCGAACACAATTGATCTCGAACTAATTCCTCAAGGAACTTTCAGCGAGCGCATCAGGGCCCATGGAATGGGAATTCGTGCCTTCTATACTCCAACAGGTTATGGCACTCTGATTGGAGAGGGTAAAGAAGTGAAGGAGTTTGATCGCCCTTGTATACTTGAAACCTCACTGGGGGCCGATTTTGCAATAATAAAGGCCCAAAAAGCTGATAGCTTTGGAAACCTCTGGTTCAAAGAAGCCGCGCGAAATTTCTCCCCTCTTATGGCGATGGCCGCGACAACAACAATTGTCGAGGTCGAAGAGATCGTCGAACTTGGAGGAATAAAAGCAGAAGACGTCCACCTCAGTGGAATATTTGTTCAACGAGTATTTCAAGGTAGTCATTACGAAAATGCAATCGAGTTTTTAAAAGTAAGCGAAGAATAAGGAAATAATATGAGTTGGTCAAAAATAGAAATGGCAAAAGAGGCGCTTGGACTTATTCCAGATGGAGCGAGTATCAATCTGGGAATAGGACTTCCCACACTAATAAGTGAAATCCTTCCAAAGAAACATGACTATATTATTCACTCTGAAAATGGAGTGCTTGGTGTTGGAGCAAGACCAACAAAAGAACAAGTCAGCCCAACATTAATCAATGCTGGAAAAGAAACCATCTCAGTAATTCCAGGAGCGAGCTTCTTTGACAGCTCAACAAGCTTTGGGATGATTAGGGGTGGTCATATTGATTACTGCATTCTTGGCGGTATGGAAGTTGACTGTGAAAGAAGTCTTGCCAACTGGATGATTCCTGGGAAAAAAATTACAGGAATGGGCGGAGCAATGGATCTCGTCAACGGTGCAAAGAATGTAATTGTCATGATGACTCATCAAAATAAAGACGGCACTACAAAGTTAGTAAAGCAGTGTACTCTCCCACTAACAGGCAAAGCTGTTGTTAATACTATCGTAACAGACTTTGGAGTTTTTCAATTTGATCAAGAAAAATTTAAAGTGTTGAAACTAGCTGCTGGCGTGTCTTTGAATGATTTAGGGAGTAGAGAACTTTTCGTAGAATAAAAAAAGGGGACCCCTGCAACTGATCCCCCATTTTTCGGCTTCCTGCCTATCTGTGACGACTTCCTGTCGCTACAAGATTAGTATAGCTGTATTTTTTTAATATTGCACAAAAATAAATTATGGGTAAACTTTTCCATAAATCGAGTTAAACAAAGGAAACTATTTGATGTTTTTTTCAAAAGAAAAGAAAGCCCGACAAAAACAATCCGAGACTTTTACCTATTTTATACCTGCACCACCTGTTAGACCTACTGGCTATAGAGAGAAAGACTTCGATACCATCTGTAAAACAATAAATTCTTATGGCCTCGAGTATAAAATACTCGATACAATTGGCCACCCAAATGGCTTTTGGATTATAATAAAGATCATTGGTTCAAAGCATGAGATTGATCATGCCTTTAATGATATTCGACTTATTGATTTCAAAATTAATCTGGAAGGAACTAATTTGGAATTTGATGAGGAAGCATTTGTCATAGAAAGAGAGTAAGTTTGAAAATATTTGTCTATTTTATATTTTTTCTTTTATCTTCGTGCAGTCTTTATAACTTTCAAGACGAAAATGATGATGGAGAACGAGTGAGTGCTACTCAATGTGTGATCCCTGAAAAGAAGACTAATATTATTTCTTCCAATATGCTGTTAAATGAACAATTTGAGGAATACGCAGTAGTCAATCAATTAAGTTTTCCAAAACAAGCTCTCTTATTCTCAATCTTACAACCAATATCATATCCAAATGCAACAACACTAAACTCTAAGATATTTACAATCATTAAATCCAAAGGCAAGACGAAAGCCTTTAGTATTACTTCTCCAGGGCTTGAAAACTCTTACAAGGAATATCTTGATCTGATTTCTTCTGAACTTAGTATTTCAACACAAGAAAAGGTCGCCTTCTTTAAGAAGTTTGATAAGACTTATCCAAGACAAATTCCTATTTCTAAAGAGTTTCAAAATTACCTTCAAGAGAATAAGAAATTCTATAATAAGAGTACATTACGAGAAATCACATTTAGAGGAAACCAACTACTTAAATACGGTGAATCAATTAAGCGTCCAAATATTTCAGATATAAGATTAAATGAAGTGAAACAGCGACCGCTAATTCTCAATACAACATTCAAAGGTCCAAAGAATCTTACTTGTAACTTTGATTATCGCCTCTTTGATGGTCTCCCTGTTTTGCAACGAAGAACTCAAAAAATATATTCTAATATATTTGCGATTGTTAAAGATAAAGACAACTATATGATCACGGTGACGAGTTCTGCTCCAATCTTACAAGAAAACCCGGCCATCAGCTTCTTACTTTATTCTAGGCCAATCGAAAGTTTTAACGCAGCTCTGTGTTTTAATGGTAACGATGAAATTCTCATTTCAAAGAATAGTCCTCACGCGGAGCAGGTCCTACTTAACGGGCTAACCTCTTTGATAGAAGGAAGTATTTCAAATCAAATTAGAACTTTCCAACTAAAACAAAGACATCTCAAACTCTTGTATCCCAAACGTACGATTTACGAAATTTTTGGAATTACAGATATTGAAGAATCACAAGAAGCCCGGGAAGATTTATTCTTTGTTACAAGGCTTGGCAATATCGATCTACTTAAAATTGATAAAATAACCACTCTCTTTGAAGATCCACGCGTTAATGGCCCAATATGCAATTAATAATCAAAGGTTTGGCATCTAAGAAATTAATCAAAATAATTCCAGTCAGTGAAGCTGAATCTGGTTTAAATTTACTACTTTTCTTAGGAGCGAGATCAATTCCAATAGCCTCTAGCTGTAGTGGAGAAAACGTTTGTAAGAAGTGTAAAATAAATGGCGAAATCATCTCATGTACTTTTACTGTTGGAGAATTTATCTCTAAGTACGGAGAAGAAATTACAGTTGATTATTTATAAATTTATATAAAGGAAATTATCATGAAGTACCTATCATTTGATATCGAGGCCACTGGTCTTGAGGAGCATGACTTAATCATTGAATTTGCAATGATTCCATTTTGCACCAAAGAGAAAAAGCTTAATTATGATCTAAAGAAACACTTCTACATTAAGTGCCCAAGCTTTGATTCTTTAAAACCAAAACTTAATCAGTGGGTAATTGACCACAACAAAGAGCTTATCGAAAAGGCCCATAGCTCTGGTCTTGAGATGGAGAAATTTAAACAAGAACTTATAAACTATTTTGAATCTGACGAAGTAAAAGAATACTTTGATGGAAAGAAAATAACTTTATTTGGAAAATCAATGAGTGCCATTGACCTACCTTTTCTTAACCGAGATCTCGGATGGGATTTTATGAGAACTTACTTCAATCATCGACAATTAGATCTTTCTTCTGTTGCATATGCACTTGTTGATATGGAAAAAATTCCTGCTGCATGTGAGTCAGGCTCGAAGTTAATGAGCTTTCTCAATATGGGAGAAGTTGCTCATACTGCACTTGAAGATGCAGTAAATACAGCAAAGATGTATTTTAAATTAATGGAAATAACTAAAGCTTAAAGAACTTCTCTGGATCGAATGCTTTAGAATCTCTTCTTATTTCAAAGTGTAAGTGATTACCTGTTGATCTTCCAGTACTTCCAACTGCTGCGATAACTTGTCCTCGATGAACCTTATCGCCTTTGGAAGTATAGTTTTTTGAAGCATGTGCATAGACAGTAAAAAAACCATCTTTATGAGAAACTACTGTGATATTTCCATAACCGCCAAGCTCTTTTCCAGAGTAAACGATCACTCCACTGTCAGCTGCAAGAATATAAGCACCTTTACGTGCAGCAATGTCGATACCATCATGATTTCTTCCCCAGCGATGTCCAAAAGTCGAAGATATTGTTCCGCTTGAAGGAACAGGCCAAAGGAATCGAGAGGAGGCCTTCATTTTAGAGTAGTCAACACTTGCAATAGATCGAGAGCGCGTGTGGTTGGTAATAATACCACCTCTCATTGGAATAAAGAGGGCCTCACCTGTCTTATAGCTCTTCCCCTTATTAAATTCTTTGATCTTCCACGCCGGAACATGGAATAGCTCGGAAAGTTTATCAGCAGTCGTATTTTCTTTTAGGGTGATATACTTACCACTATTCATCGAACCACAGCCCACTAGAGTTGAAAGTATCAATGTTAAAAGTAGTAATGTATTTATATTTCTCATATTTCACCCATTTAAAATGAATGAAGTGAGAAATTATCCGACTATCTCACTCCACTTATTTGAAATATCGGTTACTTGAGCAAAAAGGTTTAATATATTGATTGATATCTTCCTATTTTCAATAGCATGGCCGTCAGTACCAGGTCCTCCTTGGTTACCGACAAGTTTTCCACCAATCCAAAAATATTCCTTTCCTCTACTATCAAGTCGATTCTCGATCTCTTCTGTGTAAATACGTTTACCAAGCTTTGTAAGCTCAACACCTTCAATCTCTTCTTCAGGAAGATTTGGAACATTAATATTAAGCATTTCATCTTCATTTACCCATTTATATGCACCGGCCATCACAAGCTTACGGACAAAATTTGCGGCAGTATTAAAGTGAATAGCAGTATCTTTAGAGTCGAGAACAGTGCTTATAGCAATAGCTGGAATACCTTGAAAGACGGCCTGTCTAGCGGCCGCCACAGTCCCAGAATAATAGATATCCTGCCCAAGGTTTGCACCATGATTTATTCCCGAAATAACAAGATCTGGGCGTTCATTTAAAATATGGTTGATTCCCATTAAAGTACAATCTGCAGGAAAGCCAGAGGTTTGATAAATACGATCACTGAGCTGATCGATTCGTAGGGGTTGATCAAGAGTTAAAGTTTGCCCTGTGGCACTTCGCTCGACACTTGGAGCGACGATTATTACATCGGCAACAGTCGAGAGAACTTCAAAAAGGATATTTATGCCCTCAGCATGAACACCATCATCATTACTTATTAGAATTTTCATGGTTCTTTCTATAAATTTAGAAAAGCTTTAGCAAGTATGATTTTTAAGAAACTTAATTGAATTCTCGACTTTCTTCGAGTCAACATTACGATAACAGATTTCAACTTTGTTGCTGATGGCGACGTCTAAGAAATCTGGGGAGAAAAGCTCAAGAATCTCAGAAGAGATTGCCCCATCCCAGTCAATATTGATAACCATCTGAAGCTCACGCCCCGAAGTTATCTGTAAGAAATTAGAATAAAAGTTTAGTAAGGTCCCCTTGGCCGAAAGTTCATTTAAAAACTCAAGATCAAAAACAACTCCAGCTAAATCCTTAGATTTTAAAATATTCTTTGAGACAGCATCTGCTCGATAATGCCAAAAGAAAGGTGTTTCAAAACTCTCGTAGAAAGAAAGCTCTTGGTCATCTGAAAAGCTTAAGAAAACACGGTGCTCAGATTCTTTGAAGACACTAAGAATATCGTTGATGATAAAATCAACCTCATTAGCAAAATGAAGAAAGATCTTTTCTCCAAGATTGATCTCTTTAATAATTTCTTCAAGTACATATTTTTGAATGAAATTAAAACTACGAGGTCTAAAATCAAACTCGAAAGAATTAATACCTAATTCATTTAGTTGCTTAATTATTCTATGATTGTAGAGTCCGCTTACTTTCAAGTTCATCCTTTATATTATGCACTATAAAGGAATGTATTTTCTTAAAATATTGCGTTGGGCAATTTGTACCGACCGATTCAGGATGAAATTGAAAAGTTAATAACTTAGCAGACTCAAAAATGGCGAGTTCTCCATTTTCATCATATGTCATGGCGCCAGAGTCAGGTAAGAGATCAATACATGTCCATGAATTATAGCGCTGAACTAAATCTCCACCTTCTCCACTTAGTCTTAGTCGTCGACCATGAACTGGTTTTAGCGACTTAACAATAGAAGCATTAAAGAGAACTTTCAACAGTATCTGATGTCCAAGACAGATTCCAACGAGAGCGATACCACTTACTGAAGCAAGTTTAACAAATTCAAAAACATCGCAATACTCATCAACGTGACCAGGACCAGGTCCTAAGATTATGCCATCAAAATTCAAATCATTTGATGACAAGCAACGATGGTGCTTTATTGTTGTCGACGAAAATTCATTCAAATAAGAAAGGATATTTTTTTCAAAACTATCTTCAAAGCTAATAAAGAGAATTTTCATTAAATTCTTAATCCCAATAAAGAATTGAAGCCCTTTGAACTATAATTGAGCAAAAAATTAAATGAAATAATTCGATCTTTAGATTTTACATTATCTTCGATCTTATCTTTTTGTCTGTACTCAAGATCAAACTTCCAACAGTTATTGTCTGGTGAGTACAATGCTCCAACATACGACTCATAAACTCTCTGTAATTCAAGATCATAGTAGTGTCCTGTTCGAAGTTCGAGAAGGTCTGATAATGTTAAGGTGAAATCAGTTTCAAAAAATCTTCTCTGTTCAGAGAATGAATCATAATTATAGATAAAGCTATATTTAAAATAGTCCATCGTGTGGGTAAGACTTATCGCTGTGATATGTTTTTGGTTTTGATGAAAATAATATTCATTTCCAGATAGCGAAAAATTTCCAATACTAAGGCCAAAGCTTGTTGCAAGTCTGGCCAGACGATCGTCAAACTCTTCATAATCAGGACCGACGAGAAATCCTTGAGAAATATCAATATAGAAAATCTTTGAAACATCAAAGTTATTATAATTATACTTAAAACTCTCAAATGGTGAATAAGATGCACGTGGAGTTTTTCTAAGAAGTGTATTAAAGAAGGAGAATTCAACAGTATTAGATTCTGGTAAATCTGTTCGTGTTGAAGAATCATAGAGCACGCTATCCGAACCACGAATGATATCTCTCTCATCAAAACGTGTTCCATTTGTATCTTGCTCAAAGCGATTTATAAGTGACTCATTTCCTGAATACTTCTGCTTTTTATAATATGAGTGGGCCAGTTCAAACTTTAATAAATGCTTATAAGAGCTATGAAAAACATTCTTTTCTCGCCGTTGTTTATCTAGCAATGGAACCGCATTAATAAGTTGTCCATCTCTTGTGTCCACAGAAACTTGCTGAACTTCAACTTTTTCGATATAGGCCTGTCCATAGCTTTTTTCTACCTCAAATGAGAATGCGTTCTTAATATGTTTTCCATACTTACGGGCCGAACGTCCAGCATCTTTCTCGTCGAGATAATAAAATTGATAATCAAATTGGAATGATGACTCGAAATTTAAAAAATCAAAAAAGCTAAGATTCATCCGAACTGTAGGAGTGTAATCAACTCTTGTAAGATTAAGAAAGCTATTAGCAGTATCACGATGATCTTGCTTGAATTTACTTATTGTCATCCCCTGCCAAAAAGACAATCTATTCAAGGGCCCTAAATCTTCGAGGATCGAGTAAGGAGAATGATTGATTTCAATAGTTCCAAAGTTTTGAACATAGGAATGATCAAACCCTTTTGCATTTTCATAGAAGCTATTATTTTGAAATGAGCCAGTGGCCATAATTGAGAAAGAATTCAAATTTAATTCTGAACCAAAAGTAAGTCCATGCTCATTATCGATTAACTTATTACCGATATAAGTGTCATAGTCTGCCTGAATATCGAGATCAGAGAGAAAACTGATATCCCCAAAAAGGCTAAATTGATGATTGGGTTTATAGAAGACTCGAGAATCATAAAATTGCCGAAGATTTCTTGACCCTTCTAGCTCATTAGTCGTTTTCTCCGCCCGCCAAATTTTATCAGAAGCCCCTGCCCCAAAAAAAGTAAAATCAGACTCTGAATTAATCACCTTACGATATTCGAATTCTCCTCCGATGGCACGACGACCATAGGATGTTGGCGACAAGGTGATATCAGAAGACTTATTGATAACTTGAAAATATGGCTGTTGAAAGTAGAAACCTTTATCCAGGTCAAATCCAAAGCGTGGAAACAAAAGTCCACTCTCCCTATCTTTCTTGATTGGTAGAACAAGATAAGGCAAGTATAAAACCACAACACCTTTGATTTTTACAAATGTATGTTTCAGATAAATATATTCATTTGGAACAACTTTAACATCACTACCTTGAATGCTCCAAGACTCTGGACAGTCGCGACAAGTTGTATACTCAGCATCCTTTGCAAGAAAATTTCCCGTATTGTCACGACGAATCGATTTGCCTAAGATCACAAAATTTTCGTCAACAAGCTTTGCATTTAATGCTTCAAGAGTTTGAGTTTTTAAATTATAAGAGAGCTCAGTGCCATAGAGAGTGAATGCCGGCCCAACATAGCGAACATTACCAAGGATACGACTTTCATTTGTCGCAAACGATAACGACGCCTTCTCTCCGTATATTGAGTTTGCCCCAAGCTTGATAATAACATTTCCCTGGGCCTCATAAGAGTTATCCGTCGTCTTACGATAGGCCTTATCAGAAAGTATCTGCAGCTTATTCTGGTCTCCAAAAGATAAAACTTCTTTTGCGTGTGACTTATTTACTAAGAAGAAAAAGCTGAAAAGCAGCAATAAAGTAATATGAGCCAGAGATGTAGATTTTTTTATTCTTATATTTATCATCAAATAAATTATTCCAGTTACTTTCAAATTCAAACAATGAGTTTAACTTCTCAATTGTTTCCCTCTCCATTGCGCGATCATTTGAAAAACTAGTCACAAGGACCTCATCAAATAAACATGGATAAGAATTATATAGAGATAAAATCTCTTCAACTTGATCCTCGCGACCTATTGAGAAGCTAAGCATCATCAAACCGAGGGTATCATTTCCAATACAAGTATTTTGCCTTGAAAAATTCAATAATTCCAATAATTTTCGATGCCCATCAATATTATGGGCCCCAACAAAGATAAATTCTCTATCATCATGCTTAATCGACTCAAAACGACCTTTTGTGCACTGCCAATTAACCGTATCAATCTGTCTTTTAACACCTGTTAACTGATAAAATGCTATTGCTGCCATTTTTCGATTTCTTTCGACATAACTAGTACCCGAAACCTCAATCAACTCAACCTCATCTCGTGTGCACCAAGACTTTAAAAGTTCCCTGAGAAAATTTTGATTAACGGCAGTGATTAACTTACCGTGATTTCGAATAATGCCGTATTTCTCAAAAAGTATGTCTTTTAGTTTTGATCCTAGAATTCTTGTATGATCACGAGAAATGGAAGTTATTAACGCAAGAGGATCAGAAAAAATATTTACACCATCAAATCTTCCACCAAGCCCGACTTCGAGAATGATATACTCAGGTCGATTAATCTTAACCCATTGAAGAAAGCATACAAATAAGAACTCATAAAAAGATAAATCAAGATCTAAGTACTGATCTTCCACAATTCTTATAATCGACTCAAGTTCCTCGTAAGAAATAACCGAGTTAGCTTTAACAAAACGCTCTCTAATACTAAGAACATGCGGAGACGTCCACATCATCACATGAGAGTTATTTTCACCAAGCAGTTGTCGTAGGCAGTGAGATGTCTCACCTTTACCATTAGTTCCCCCGACAACAACAATCTGTGAAAAAGATTCGATCTCATCAACTAAATTGGCTAAATTCTTTTTTAAATGTTCAAGATGAGGCCTGAAGTTCTCTGCCCCACATACTTTAGTAATATGACCAAGAATTCTTTGGTCCCTTTCTTCATCAAAAAAATTATTTATATTATCAATAAGGACTGAATAATTATTCATAAATAAAATACTCTTAGAATATGCCAACTAAATGTTGCATCCAAATATTAAAGAAGGTTACCTAAACTACCAATATCTAGTCAAGAAACACTATTTCAAATAACCGAACTTATTAATCAGTTAAAGTAAATTAATAGTTCTTACGATAGGTTCTAAATGAAATATAAATTTTTACTACTTTCAATTTTATTTATTCCAAGTTTTGCAAAGACAGAGAAAATCGTGAGCAAAATGACGGCACTTACTATCGAACTTCCTCGAGACTGGAATCACGTTACAGATCTTTACGGAATTCCACATGCCATCATTGCACCAAGCTTTGAAGAAAAAAAACGTACTATTATAGCAATCACTCCTACTGGAAGAAAATTTTCAGAACTCTCTAAGATCGATTTTTCAAAAGACCAAAAGAACTATGAGAAAGGTCGAGCGCAATGGGTAAAAAAATATGAAGGAAAAATTATTAAATTCCTAAAGTATAAAGAGAACCCTCTGATAAAAATTAAAGAATCACACCAGTACGGATATCAATATGCCTTCCAAGATACCAACAAAGAAGAAATCACAATTTTTGCTAATTGTAATAAAGAGTTAGTCCATTTTAAGATTATGTCTGATCTCAATGACAAAGAAAGTCGAGACCAGGCAGTAAATATTTTAAATTCGATAGAGTGTGGAGATAAGTAATGTTAAAGAAAATCGTCACATATCTTATATGTCTCCTATTTACCATAAACTCTATTGCAGTTGAAGCTCCTAAAGAAGCTGCTTCAACTGAATTAAAAGCACTGCCGGCACAAGAAGTTGACTCAGATCTTGAGGAAACAATAGCAGAAACAATTTCATTTCAAATAAATATTTGCCAGGAAGAAAAAGGAAGATTTTTAAAAGGTGTGATCAAGGTTAATGAAAAAGAAAGTATTAACTGCGATGAAGTATTTATGCTCTATATGGAGCTTCTTGAAGCACAGCAAGCAAATGATCCAAACTCAACTTTTGATAGAGAAAACTTCTTCTCTTGTGCAACTGATAAATGGTCGCTCGAAGACCAATTAAGCCTAGCTCGACT
>Ga0100385_1001286_pt1 | contig 25948 bp, 34 predicted proteins | sample CryGeymeta201509_FD_81543 | JGI IMG/M metagenome (GOLD analysis project Ga0100385, IMG submission 81543) | Groundwater microbial communities from Crystal Geyser aquifers in Utah, USA - Crystal Geyser metaG 2015-09 | ecosystem: Environmental > Aquatic > Deep subsurface > Groundwater | place: USA... | reverse complement strand
GGCCATTTAGAAGATTCCGAAACGATTGATCCAATCACACCATTTTTATAGAATACATGTATCATGGGTTTTTTTGCAACTTTTAACTTTGATAAATAAAAACTATGATAGGAGCCTTCATTGAACCATAAGAGCAACCGTAGGAGTTCAACAAGTCTAAGCATTCTAAAATACTGCACCGCAAGCAAATCTAAAAACGTCTTCAAGGCTTGAAGCCATCCGAGTATGAAAAGATCATCACAAACCTGAAGAGTCAGAATGAGAAACTGAAGCAAGAAGTAACAAACATAAATGAGAAAGTAGAAGATCTGATGCAAGCAAAGAAGGTGACTAAGACAAAAAATCCTCAAATCGAGCAGTAAATACTGAGACTCAAAAAATAACTAGACTTAAAGTATGAAAGCATGAACTATCTGAAGGATGAAATCAAGAAGCAGACCCAAGGAGATATGAGCTAAGAAATGAAGCTTAAAATTAGAGAAAAAACCAACGAGGCAATGCAGTATGACAAGGAATACAAGTAACTTTGGATACAAAAGCAGAGGTTAGAGGAGCAAACCAGAAAAAACCAGGAAGATATCAACTAATTTATCGTAACGACTGACCCTGATGGCCGAACTTAAAGTTTGAAGAGAGAAAACAGATAGCTAAAGCACAAGATTCAGTCTCTAAAGACTCAACTAAACATTCAAGAAAAGCAATCACAAGAAGCAATAGATAAACTATATCATCTCAAGGACAGTGAAAAGAGAGGTTTGTCTAAATCTAGTAGGGCAATCAGCAACAGTCTCAAATAAATCAAGAGGACAAGTCTTAATGAAATCAACTCACTTGAGCAGTAAATTCAGTCACTGAAGTCAAGAAAAAAATAAGTCGAAAAAGATATCGTTACATAGCGAATTATAAAAGAAACCAAGAAAAACAGGTTGTAAAAAGAAGTCAAAAAATTAATCTAGTTCAACAAATAGCTTTACACCAGAAAAGTAAAAGTAAATAATCAATTCAACTACTATGAGCAGAGGTAGGCTCAGTTGAGGTTACAGCTTGAGAAGGAAGCATAAATACATAACATCACATTTTAAAACAAATAAATGCAAACAGCCAAGGTTGTACCTCTTGAGTTCAGAAAAGATTGGATTGGAAAAAGTGACGGAATCACGTTTGACGATGCTGAACATCTTTAATTTAGAGGAGAAAGCACCATCAAAGCTGTTACAGTGTACAAAACAGCTGAGAACATTGTATGGACCAAATTTCATTATGAACTACCTGACAAAAAGAAATATTAATCTGAACCTCCATTCTAACGGTTTTTATTGAAAAAATTCTAATCCAAAAAATATGAGAGCAAATCATCAGCTCCCTTGATCAATTTGACAGTCTCAGCTCATGCTCCTTCAAAGAAAATCGTGAGAATATAATTTAAGTGGGCTGACGGTGAATCTTCAGTAATTGGCTGGGACATTGAAGGCTCTACTCGATATCCCTTCGACATCAGCAACAATGAGAGGCCAGTCTGCATGTTTGGAGCTGTGCACTCGATTGGCAAATTTTCGTTTGTTTTATAGACCCTCGGATGCTAAATTAACACATTTAACGACTGATGAACTTGATTGATTATATGTCATTATTTTCATTCCATTCAATCTGTCACACTTGTTGTTGAAAAATAGGAGTTTAGTACAAAATAAGAATATGGGATTATCATTCATTAAGTTATTTAAGAAGTTTATTGACCGGAGAGTTTCTATTCCAGAGCGAGTTTGTCTATTTTTGAAATTTGCTCTAGTTCTGTTAAAACATAAAAGTATCGTCTGACAGCATGCTCATGTATTTAGCGTGTTTGGCTTGCTGGTACTCTCCTTGAATCCTTGCTCTCCTCTGTACCTTAATAGGAAATGTTAAAGGTACCATGCTAACATTCTTATACTACTGGCTGAAAGGTGGAATTTCTTCTTGAGTTTTATCAATGGAGCTGTTAAGAGGCTCCCTGATACTAACCTGTGTCTGGTTGAACTTTTATTTGCTTTTGCTTGAAGTAACTATTGAAAGGAATGTTTTTTTTCTTGGTGAACTGCAGCTATTAGTACGAACCTATCTGCTGGAGATATTGAAATGGTAAAGATCTCTTTTCCTTAGCATTTATTTCTAATTTATTATTAATAAGCTCCTAAATCTATAATGCTTCTCTCAGTAATGTTTTTGTCTCTTTGAAATTGAAATACTATCACCTCTTTTAGGCCGTTGTGATTAGTCTATCTTTCAGGTATTCCTTATTAATACTTCAGATTCAGATATAATTACATAATTCGAAATTATTGGAATGAACTTCCTGAACCTTCCCGAGCTTGTCGAAGCAGTCGAGCAACACGATCAATTTCAGCATTAAATCAAAGGCAAACGAATCAAAAAATAGCTGGCAAACCTCCAGTAGTATAAGAATGATGACATCACCTTCAAAAGATATTTCATCTCTTTGGCTGGATTGTCCTTCTTCGTATGATCTGCCATAATATAGATAGAAACACATGTTGACCACAAAGTATATGACTTCGAAGTCCTCATCGATTACGAGTATCCCTTCAATCGACCCAAAATATTCTACATTCATGAAAACAGTCGCTATGCATATTGTCAAGATCTGCTTGACACAATCCTAACTGATAACAACTGGGGACCTTCCATGCTTCTGAGCGGCATTTTTGACAAACTGAACCAAATTGCAGTACTAAATATCTCGATTATAGGGTTTGATAAGCAAGGAAAGCGACTCGCTGATTCCAACTTATCAAGTGGGAGATATATTTGCTGAGGATTTTTTGTAGAAATACAAGATCGAGCTGTTTGAAATTGAAGAGTATAAATGGAAATATCTTATCAAGTCTACCCACCCAAAGTAATGAATTATTGACTCAGAATGATGGGACTAACAAAGTATACTCTCCTGGTCTTTTCTGGCACAGAGGAACCAAGCAAGTTAAAGCTAGAGCTGAGCATTCCCATGGGTTATCTCAAAGAAGCCAATGCTTCTATCACAGGGACTAAATTCAAGCTTGACATTGTTTGCAATGAAGGAGCTCAGAGTAAGTACTACTTTGGAGGCAATAAAGATGACATTGAAAAAATTCTTTACTTCATGAACCCCATTCAAGTTACTGAGAGAAAACTTAGCAAACCTGAAAAGGAAAGCTACAAGTCCGAATAGCTACAGAAGGTTATTCAAGAATATTCAGACCTTATCTAGTACTATTCATTGAGGGATCAAGAAAAAACCAAAAAGTATGTCAACTTAGTTCAAGAACTGATCAAAAAAAATTATGAGCAAGAACAGCTGGAATAACCTAAATAACAGAAGGTTTAAGAAATGAAATAGGATATCAAAACTTGATCAGTTTATCTTCGGTTTTTCAAAAAAATATTTCTATTTAAGAAAGTTTATTGCTGTTGTGCTATTTTCCGCTCTCAATTAAATAAGCTCATTGAAGCAGAATCATAACATACCCTATCAAATGAAGCCAACTCTCCTCATATTGAAAACTGTTAGGCCGGCTGTGATTCCTGCGAAGTATTTTTTGTTTGGATCAGTTAAAAGGGAATATCCACCAAGGATAAAGATCAAAACCCAGGCCTTGATAGGGAAGAAGAACAAGAAAAATGTTTGCTGTGGATTGAACATTGCTATGAATGTGATATATGCTGCTATAGCTGACTCTGGTCCTACTTGAGGCTGGATGTAGGGGGATGGCAGTTGGAATGCTGCTGTGCTCATGCCTCCGAATAAGCTGCCAAGACCATAAAGCCACCAGATATACTTAGGTCCAGCTATAGAATGAATCGCTCTTCCCATAAGTCCCATCATCAGGAGGTCAAACACTGGATAGATAATGAAGTACTTAAGCTAAAGATGCCCATGTGTGAAACTGCATGAGTAACAAGAGTGTGCAATCTTCCTTATTGAGCATTGAATCGTTCGCATGAGAAATGCTTCACCATAAAACCTTCAGGAATGATTTTTAGTTTCCACATGCACTTGATAAAAGCAAATGTACGTAGACACCCGTATTGATTAAGATGAGCTTATTTGTTGGCGATCTTTTCCAGTAATCAACAAGGCGTTTTTGGCTTTCTCCTAACCTTTTCAGAAATTCCTTGAAGGGTTGACTCATGATTAAAATAATAATTAAGTTTGGATTATGATCAATATTGGAAGATTCATCCAACATAGTTTATTCAAAAAATCAGTTGTAGTGATTAAAAATATTATGAAATGATTTTTCGGGCATCTTTGGAACAATAATAGGATGTTACCCAATGCACTCAGCTGCATTATGTAATTTCTTGTCATATGCAAAGGAAGCTATGAGTATTTTAATTAAATAGCGGCATGACTTTAAGTTTATCGTAACTTTTTCAACTTACATCTTTAAACCCATTTTATTGAAGTTGATCCATAAATTTATCAATGTCATTCCAAGGCATAAGAAAAATCAGAGAAGCCAGAAGAGAATCTCCTCTTTTGCTTGAAAGCACAGAACTCCAGAATAATTGGGCTGTCAAGCCCATCCAGTTCGCTTTCGATCTCAAATCTACCAATCTAAGCAATGATATTCGAGCCACCCGCGACTCAGAAGTTAAAGCTGACCTCAGCACTGCTCGCCAAACCAGGAAAAGTAGCTTTGGGCTCACATCTTCTTCCCGCTAGAAAGATAAAAAGTTCCTTGTCGGCAATTTTCTGTAAGCATTGAATTACTCAGAAACATCAACCTTGACAACATCAAACACACTAGGCCGAGTCGTGAGCTAAAAAATAAGTTTAGTTAGCTTCCAAAGACAGATCGAGCTGCCACTAGCAAACACAGTACTGAGGAATATGAAAAGGAAGATCTGCAAAAAATTACAGTAAACTCTTACACTAGATAATTTGTGGTTGGGAAGGGTGGATTTGGCAAAGTTTGGAAAGTATTTGAAAAAAATACCAAAAAGATTTACGCAATGAAGGAAATGCAGAAAGTGAAGATTATTTCAAAACGTTCAGTTCATTCTGTTATGAATTAGAAGCAGTTGCTGCAAAAACTATCCAACCCGTTCCTTGTCAATATGCTGTGCTCTTTCCAAAATAGATAGAACCTCTATCTAGTCATGGACTATTGCAACAGAGGAGACCTCAGATATCACCTAGGAAACCGCAGAAAATTCAAATAAGATTAGTCAAGGTTTTTCCTGGCTTGTATTGTCCTATGCCTTTAGTACCTTCATGAGAAAAAAGTTATTCATAGAGATCTCAAGCCTGAAAATTTAGTCCTTGACGACAAGGGTTACCTAAGAGTAACAGATCTGGGGGTTTCCAGAGAGGTCAAGCCAAATAACTCAGAAGATACAAGTGGAACTCCTGGCTACATGGCCCCTGAGGTTATTTGCAAAATGAATCATTCTTATCCAGTTGACTTTTTTGCACTAGGAGTCATAGGTTATTAATTCATGACCGGAAGGGTAAAAATTAATTAATGTAGCGACCTTACGTTGGAGCAAACCGAAAATAAATCCGAGAAAAAATTCTTTCAAAGCAGATTCATCTGGATGAAATACCACCTTATGGGTGGTCTAGAGAGAGTGTTGACTTTGTCAACAGGCTGATCCAGAGAAAGCCCGAAAATAGACTAGGAACCAACAGTTTTGATGAAGTTAAACATCATCCGTTTTTCAAAAAGATTGATTGGCAAAAACTTGAGCAAAGAAAGCTCTGCCCTCCTTTTCTTCCTCACGTACACCTACTTTCATTCAGACTGTTGAAGATGATTACACCAACTACAAATAGTGTATATCGGAAGACACTGAGATTCAGGATATCGAGGAGTATAAAATGATTTTGAGGCATAGAGATACCCAGGAGGCTTTTCAAGGGTACGATTTCAATAATGTGAACTCGGCCCATCACCATCACAAACGAAAATCATAGAGAAAATAATTAGAACCATTCACACATACGACTATGTCAATTCGCAGGAGAAAATGAAGCAGTATGTGATTAATAATCTTAATAATTATAATGACATCTCAATAATTATCACAGAGGAAGGACTATCTAGCTAAACTTTCAGAGGGTCACAATACAGGATCATTCAATGTAGGAGCTTGTATTAAAGATGTCGCCAATAAAATTTAGTCTTAGATCTAGAAAGGAGGGATCACTATTCAGCAGAAGAGTATTCAATAAAGGTAACTGTTGAGGGCAAAGTTATAGAAAAATCGTAAAGAGATCGAAAGTACCAACAAAGAACTGATTCTGAATGAAGAAGAATTAAAAAATGCAAGAAAACAAATGCTGAAGCAAAAAAAGGTAGAGGTGTAGTAGGCTAGAATAGCTAATGAGGAAAAGAAAAAATAGATTTAGTAGCAAATCAAGAAATGGTCTCAATCTCAAAAATAGATTAAACAGAAGCATAAATAACAGGAATAGATAAAAGAATATAGACAAAGTGTGGAATAAGAAATAAAAAAGCAAAAGTAGTCGGAGCTAAAAGAGCTCCAAAAATAACAGAAGAAAAAGATGATCCAACAAAAGCTCAATTAAATTTAAGAAAATAGGAAAAGGAGGAAGGATGTGTGGCATTCAAGTCTTGATAATAAAAATGTGGTTCCAAAATACCTTTAAATGGAGAAAAAATTCCAACAGCTAGAGCAATAACTCAAATTTTAAGAGTAGATAGCACTAAAAAATCATAAGTTACAGCTTATGCTCAATCACGAAGCAATAAAATAGCATGAAAAGGCTTATTTGTAAAGTTTATAATTTCGAAAATCACCGAATAAATATATTGTGTCTGAGGAGGATCTCCAAAGAGAAAAATAGTTCAATAAATTTATATCGAAGGATGAAAACAAAAAGGCTGAATAGGAATCTAAAAAAAGAAGAAGATAAAAGTATGCTTCAAAGGTGAAAATTAGCCATCCTGTGATTATCGATGAGGCAAAGAAAATTACAGTCGAAATAGCTATTGATAAAAGTAAAAACCCCATGAAATATAATTTTTTGAACCAGAAATCTCTCAACGACTTTCAAATTTACGGAGAATTTCCACAATTCGAGCTCAACTCTGATCCAAAGTAGATCGGAAAGTAATACCTGAAAGAATTGCCTTCAATCAATAAAAATTCTCGAGTCCAGAAGTCAAGGTCCACAAGTAACATTTCATAAATTGAAAACGCTAACAAAAGTCGATATATTGACTATCTTCAATAGTTCAAAGCACATCGAGCCTCACGAATAATCAAAGCAGATGAGTAGATCAGTAATATTGCTCGTAATCCTAAATAAAAACAAAGAGCATTTTCTGAGCTGCGGTAGAAAGTGAAGAGATATGACATAGAAGCCAAACAAAAACTTTAAGAAAGATAGAGATATAGTAACTTTAAGTCTAGCGTTCACAAAAACAAATAAATAAATGACCTCTATCTCAAATCAATCAAGACTAAGCTAGCTTGCCTTGAGATGGGCCTTTGATATTGATTTTTTTAGAAAATTATACAATCAACAGTATCAGTATGATGTGGTTCTTTCAATTGTCGGTCGACTAGTTCCCGGAGCCAATTTTTACCTAATATTTTCCTAGTTATGCATGTTCTGGTAAAACTCGGACTACTGATGATCTCCTATATTCAATTTTGGCAGTGGCTCCCTTTGATGCGATTCACGATGGCTTGAAGCTTCGCTAATCTATATGGCATAAAGTGTACAAAAACTGTTTGGAATTGATTATTTACTTTTGCTGGCATGTACCAGAAGATGATGGGTATCATAAAATGAGGAAATATTTATACTATATTTTATATCCACAGAATTGCCAGTTGAAGAGAATTATTAACAAAAAGTTAGTCATTTTCATTGCAAATCTATTGCTTGTCGACTGTGTAGAAAAGAAGAAGTTCAATCAGATGCATTATAAAGTTTATGACCTGAGCTCCTTGAACTAGAGACGCTTGCTGCTGCTTTAGGACAACATATCGATCCTCCTGCTCGATGAGATGTTTTGTCATGAATGTACGATCAACATCTCCGTATTTGCTTGATTGATTGTTTAAAAGGCTTTTGAATTTTTTCACATAGTAGAAAGTCACAATTATTATAGGCAATTCAATTGAAATAAGCACAATTTTTCCGATTCCTTGATCTGCAGTGCAACCGATAGTGTCAGATGAAAATCTCAGGACAATTACCAAAACAATGGCTACAATGGACAAAATGGTGACAGCAATGAACACTCGAATCAGGACTCTGATTAGTTAAATAACTACTTGATCTTATCCTTCATTATTTAGTTTTGCTTGAGGACAATCATCACAAAACCAAAGCAAAGCACAAAGTAAGTGTAGAACTCCACAATATAGAGAAATATTTCTGCATTTAAGTTCTCTATCTGGCTAAAGATGATCAGCATGAATAATGAAGTAAAAGTGTTGATGAGAAGAGGAAGAAGCTCGAAGGTTAAATGTTTCTCCATCTTTACGGTCTTGTAAGAAGAGTAGGCTGCTAGAACTAAGCTGATGAGGCATAGAAAGAACATAAAATATTGCCTAAGTGTGTGATCAGGTACCTGACGCAGCTTCCTACAACATCTTAGCAGGATTCGAAAATGAAGGCCATAATTCTGATTATTTTCTATCAATTATAAAAGTAGACTGGCTTTATAGTTAGATTAAATATTCAAATTTTGTGCCATGAACTTCCTCCGATTTCTCTTCATCCTATAAGTACCTGGCAGCCTAAAAAGAAAATAATGATCTTCATTGTCTTGATCATATTCATCCCAAACACAGTCCTCGTCTTTGCGGGAGAATAGGTCATAGTCAAACCTTAATTCTAGCAATTTTACCAAAACTCGCTCCAAAGTTGCTATCAAAAGACGACTAATTGTACCAAAATGTTTAGTTAAATTGGATATTCTCTTTCCAGCAAGTATCATGAGAACTACGTCGATTACAGATCAGCCTCCACTTCCCTGTTTTATTTTGCCCTTTTGCCATTAGTCATCCTTGTGGCTATACTTTTCTTTGTTGATCTATGCTCCAAGCACAATTTCAGGCTAGCAAACAGCCTAGCTTTGATTCCGCAGGTGATGGTTGGAATTGGGATAATTGTGAAAGGATACTTATTCAACGAAGCCAACGAAAATATGAATGACAAACTGAATCAAATCAGCATCCAATGCTTTGACACAACAACCACATGCTTTCAAACATTTCAAGCACATATGAGGAGCTTCTAGGGCTACGATAATATTTCAACAGCTTTTACCTTCTTTATGATCTTATTACTGGTGATTCAAGTTCTATGTCTGGTCATTGTGTTCATCCTCAACATCCTGATGCAGCAGTATTACAAGGCCAAGGATATCGAGCCTCATAGCAGCCAGGACTATGAGTTGCAGCATTTTTGATTGTATAAAGCAAAATGGCAAAGCAATCATTTTATGAATGTTAAACACTATTGAAGACGTTTGTTTCTTTTAGTGTTGTCCTCAGGTTTAGTGCAACTCGAGCTATAGTTTTTAAACTGACGTCTTGTACTTCCCATCATTTTGCCCTTTATAATCACTTCCTCTCCCTATTTTTCGGTATTCTAACTATACTACCTAAACAAAAGAGGGTACCTCGTGATTTCATCCATGCTCTTCTCTCTTATGTTATCTTGCTTTCTCAGAAAATTAAAAGTGGTTCTTTTGATTGTGGGAAGCACGTTCTGCTAGAGTCCCTTGATTTCAGAACATGATGCTGCTTGCTCTAGCCCTTGAGGAAAAGGAAGCTTCAAAGTTACTTTTTTGGGAGAGTATGTTCCAGGTGATTTTTATTTTTTGATTACATAAGTTGGCATTTTGCTATATTTTTGAAACTGAGTACTTTCCTCATCATTCATAGGGTCAATAAAATAGGCATATCTTTTTCCTTGGTCCTTCCTTTTGCTCTTGAAATATCTATACTTTATTTTATCCTTATGGGAAGAGTGATCGGGAGTGTTGTTAATCCATTCAGAATATCCGTCATATTGATTTTTGTCCAAGTAGAAGCTTCTTTTGGTTTGATTGTTCAAAAGCCATCGAATATGGTTGAGCTCCTATTGCTCCTCGAACTGAGAAAGGTTGCTATTAATTTATTACTCGCACCTGAACATTATATTATTTAGAAAAAACTAAACAAAGATCACTCACTGGAAGCGACTGGAAGTTATCTTTGGAAGCTTCAGATTAGACTTGCTTTTCATGTACTGTAACTCTGCTAAATCAACTAACTGCTGAGCCTTTTTATCTCGCTAGTTTAAACTCTTTAGAGCAACTCCGAGGCGATAAAGGGGACTTGTGATGGAAATAGTCTATTTTTTGGTTAATTTAAACGAGCTTTCTTTGAAACTTGATTTTGATTTGTAGCTGGACTATCTGAAGATGGATTTGCTGAGGCTGTGCTTAGAGGCCTTGATGTTTCCGGATTGTGCATGCATTGAGTGTTGTTTGTTTGTCCTTCCAAATTAATCCTCCTCCTTTTGACGATCCCACTTCTCTTTAATTTAGTAGACTCTGCTCATATCAAAAGTATGTTGAGATTCTGCCTTGACCAGGTGCAATTTTTTGGGCTGTTGTTCATATTGTTTGATGTTGCTTAGAAGCTTGAGGGTCTTGTCTATAGTTTTTTTTGTCTGATCATTGATGTTTGGATAGAAATTCCAATCTTTATTTGACTCAAGATCAATCATATCCTTGTCATGTTTGACAACCTCCAGATAGAAAGTTGGATCAAACAATCTTCTGATTTACTAATTACTGTCTCCAGGTTTGATGGGTATGAACTTGTCTAGTTGCTTGATATAGATGGAGTCCTTATCCTCGTCTAAATATAGGACAGGAGGAGGTTAAATATCTTTGTGCTTTTAGCTCAGCTCAGCTATCTGGTCTCCATAATCACAGCCCAGTAACAATATCTTATTAGCACCTACTATAGCAACCAAGATGTCTTCACTTTCTATCAAGATTAGACTTTTGATAGCTTCACCTAAGTTGGATTTCCAGACAGGTCTAATCAGCTGACTTTTTTCTTCGCCATCAAAGCTAGAATTAGATAGGAGATCTTGGTTTAAGCAAAAGCACATTAGCTATCCATTTTCAAATCCTATATATGTCCTTTTGGTTTTGAGGCTCATTGCGACTGATAATATTTTGGTGTGAGTTTGCTAGCTGACAAAGTGGCAGGAAGGTTTGAATTTTTTGATATGGGGAGGAAGGTACAACCCAAATATTTATGATTTTTTGTTGAATGAAAGCAGCATATGGTCAGCTTCCAGGTAGACGAACCTCTCAATATCTCCTGTTTTGGTTTCACACCTGCTGATCATTTTGTTTTTATCAATGTCCACCAAAAGGATCTCACCCAGATTGGTTCCAATTATCAGAATACTTCTCTTTTACTGATAGCAAAGTGAAGTCACATTGGAAGAAGAACTAATTTTTTTTACTGACACATTTCGATAATGATTGAAATCCCCATGGCTGTCTCTGTTAAAAACGGCTATTTAGCCATAATAAGAGACACTAAATATAATTTTCTGATATTTGAGTTATTCAACCAAAATGTAAGTGATGTTGAATTTGTGCTTGAATAGCTTCTTGACAAGAACACCATTTTAAAGCTTCCTTAAAAGAAGATTACCTTCACTGTCTCCGATAACTGATAATTTCGTATTTATGAACACTCCGAAAGCTGTGATTTCTCCAGGACTTTGATCGCGAAGAGTATTGGAAATTGTGCCAGTGAGTAAGTCCCAGGCTACAATGTGGTTTTTGACAGGCGAGTAAAGGGTAAAGTTATTGGGATCATATTTGAGGCACAATACAGTTGAGTCCCGAATAACATTGGCATCTATGTGAACATACTCATATGATACCACAGATGATCCTCCGAAGTAGTAACGCAGTGGATGCTCTGTTGATATCATACAGGTCGGCTCTATCTTGTTATCAATCTTGTCTATTGAAAATGAGCTCACCAACGAAAACTTATTGATTTATCTAATTTTGACATTGGATTCAGTATCAAGAGCAGTCAAAAGATTGCTCTGAGGAATGATGTCAAGCTGAATGAAGTTGGTGTTACTGATAATTTTGTGAATAAGGGACTGAATGTAAGGGTTCCAGACGCAGATGGAGTGGTCGTAGGCGGACGTAAACAGAAGAATCAAACCTTAGTGGAAGGTCATACTTGAGATGGATCTGGTGTGCTCCTTGTACTTGAACTTTTTTGTCTGAGATATGGTGTCCCACAAGATTAGCTTGCCATCGTAACCTCCAGTTGCTAAGAATTGTAGCTTGGGCATCATGATCATAGCTGATATCATTTCAGTATGCCCGTCTAAATCAGTCAATTCTCTTTCTGAATCGGTCTTGACCATCCACTCATAGATAATTGGACTCTTTCCGCAGCAGTAAAGGATTTCATTGACACTGTCCCATGCCATTGTATGAATTTCTGTTGAAAACTGATGCTGCATCTTCTCATCCTCGTTCTATGGCTGTTTGGCAAGTTGGGGAATATTCGAGTTGATGTCCCATCCTCTAATCATGAAATCTGTGCTGCTCGTGATCAACATATTATACTTACTGTCGTTGATGTATATCATGTCCAGAATTATGTTTTTGTACTCTGCTACCACAAGATCTTTCTTCACTACTTCCTTTCGTCCACTTTTGTTGCGCTTAGCCATTGAAGTCTACACTGTCAATGACTGCTGACTGAGCACTAGAGGCTTGAGATTAGCGGGAGTACCATCGAAGTTGTGAAAGGTGATCTCCTTTGACTACTCTGTCAAAATAGCTATTTTATTACCTAAGTTGATCATTTTCTGAACCACACTGCCATGTCTGTTCATATGCCCATGCAAACTGACAGGCTTCATGAGAGCAGAGTTGCCTGCTTCTTGATTTCTAAGACTTTTAAGGTTTAGACCTTTTTCAATCAGCATACTGTTAAATTGACTCCAGTTGATGTATCCTGTGCTGTTGCTATCAGCCTCCTGAAAAAGTCTATGCAGGCATAAATGGATCTTCTAGTTTCTGTACTTCAATTATCTTTGCCAAGATTTCATGTGCTTGAGGCCCTGCGAGATGAATTCATTTTATGAGACTTAATTATCATTTCTCTCAAAGGTGTCTTTGAAGAATCCCAGGATATACTTATCAATGTTTATTGCAAGATTGGTGGTTAGCTTTTAGATCTCAGCATTGGTTTTACTGAGCGCAGTGCGAGGAGAATAGATCGGGGTGAAGCAAGCTTCTTTGGGTAGATCAATATAGTTCATATGAGGCGTAGAAAGTTATAATTATAAATTAGAACATACTTGCATACCCTCTAAGTTAATAAAATAGCAGTATCACCGGTATTCGTATGTACCCTTGGCCTTACGATTGCTTCCGAAACTCTTGACGTTCGAGAGCTTGGCTAAACGGGTACCGAACTGGATTGCCTTTTTCTTGAATTGAGATGCCTTCTCTAACCCGAACTATCTGGCTATCTTCCTCAGCAACATTTTCTACCCGTTGCCTTCAGTAATTTTGTTTAGAGGAACCCTTCTCAAGTACTCCCACAATGGATAATAGAGGAAGGGAAATCTGGCCTCTTTGCCGTTCATACCTATGGCTCGATCGTCTCTTCCTAGATTTCTGATCCATAGTCGTTCCATATCGAAAATCATCTCATTCTCCATTTATTCATATCCTGCTCTTTTGTAGGCAATGCGATAGCGAGAATACCCTGAAAATATTTAATCAGCTCCCAAACCTGTAAGAACTATTTTGGCTTTAGTTCCTGCGCTAGCTAGGTGAAGAGCAGCAGCTATGTTAAAGTCCATGTGAGTAGTTTTGGGATAAATCGATTGCATAAGAGGCTTTTTGATTTTTTCAATATCTTCCAAGTTCTTGCTAAGAAGGATCAAGTTGTACTTCCTGCCTGGGTTCATTGTTTACAGCTACTGGAAGGAAATTTTAGCAGCCTCACGATCAGGCGCATCTTCTCTGAAAGCTAAGTTAACCAAATCTATTTATTACTCCTTAGGCAGAGTCATGTCGAGTAATCGCGCTATGAGAGTTGAATCAATCCCTCCTGAAAACAGGACTGCGATTTTAGCTCCATCATGTTTATTATGAGGACTGTAAAGCCCTTTGATGCATCTTGTCAGCTATCTGACACTCTCAACCAGCAACTTCTTGACTGTAGAGATAATTTACCCTTCTGGCTCAACTATTTTATCCATTCCAATTTTCTTGAGGTCGATCTGATGAATCTTATGATTGGTCCAAAAAGCCTATCCATTCCTCAGATGAATTGAAATCATTGAGTTGTTAGGAATTTAGAAAAGTTGTTTCGATTTACTTGACAACCACTAAGCTTCATACTTAGCTTTCCAACTTTCCTAGTTTTCTTCCTCGTTGAGTCCGTTGTCTCCGTTGGGTTCCTCCTTGATATGAAAATGATCAAAAGGAGCACTAGTAATCATCAGATGATCCTCACCCATTCCCACTAATAGACTGTGCTTTCCGAAGTAATCCTTAATGATGAATATTTGATCTCCTTCAATCAGAATAAAAGAGTAGTCGCCTCTGATCTGACCCATCACTTCTAGAATCTTCTATTATGAGCCTTTGCATCCCATTAGCGCTTCGTGGAGCCATTTACCATCATTTTGCTCAATTTACTAATCGATGGGTGGGAGGTTACCTGTGTCCCAGATTTATCCATTGTACAAAAAATAGGATCCTGGTGTTTAGCAGACGTAACTGTGCGCTCCTCTTAGATGCAAGATGGACTGGAATCCCATGGCGTTTCCATTTTAGATTATGAGAGGTTGTTTTTTATCATGGTAGACATCGTAATTAGTCTTGTACATGTCAATATAGTGAGCTACCATCTAGTTGGGCCCTCTTCGACCTAATATGTGGTTCAGAGTGCTTAGATTTGGCAGAGGAGGCAGCTGTAGTTTATAATGTTGGATGTGCTTATTGAGGGGAAGCAGCTCAGCGTTGGGGGGCGGGTTATAGGGTTCAAAGAAGGAGAAGTTGAAGTGGTGCTGTTCGATCGGGATGTTGAGAATGAGACAAATACCGCACATGCTAAGCTAATAATTATATTCAAAAAGAGAGTAGTATGTCTACGTCCCTTATAAAAGAAATAAGTAGAAGAATTTAATGAATGTTTAGCCGACCGCTCTCTTAGATATCATTAATTGGACCTATTATACTACTGCTGAGAGCTATTTGTATAATATACATATTCTGTACTTTAGATGAGCTGTTTTTCAGGGTGTGTGGGGAGAAACATTCCCAAGCCATAAAATTACGTCATCAACAGGAACACGTCTCTACCCATGAACTTCGCCTCTAACGAAATAGAGGAACTAAGGAAAAGGTAATCCAGATCCGATCTAGGTTCATGAAGGTGTCTAATTATCGAGATTTCATAACCCTTGAAGCCTTCAAAAAGAACATGGGTGTACTGGGACTCCACTGCTCTCAGGAATTTTCGGTTCGTCTCTTCAATGCTTTTGATTTGGATAATGATAACAAAGTACATCAACTTCTACCCAGATTGACTTCCATGACTTCCTGGAATATATGTACATTCTCAAGGGCAAAAATGACAGTCTCAAGGCCAAGATATCTTTCAAAATGATAGTCCCTCCTCAAACCTCGGTCATCACTAAGGACATTTTCAAAAAGTTCTTGAACGATTTCTTCGTCTCCTGGTCCTTCGTCACAAATATTGACATAACTGAAGAGATCAGAGAAAGAACAAGTCAATACACTGAATTCCTTTTCGAAAAGGTCAAGAAAGAGACAGGAAAGCCTTAAATCAATCTCAAATATTACACCAACCACCTTTATAAAGACAAGGACTATAGCTAATCTTTTGATTTCATTACCCAGGGCATGGCTGACATCTTCATCAGCGAGAAAAAGAACAACCCAGAAGCTGTGCTGTACAAAATCATCAAACAGATACATTAGATCAAGGATACTATTTTTGATATGACCAATGAAGAATCAGCCATCTATCAACCGATCAGATATGAATAAAATCCGGCAAATTTACCCAGCTTTACAAGTGGTCTCTTCAAGCCAGATAAATCTAAAAAGGTCGAACAGAAAAAGCCCTTCAAGGATGGTGGAAGCAATAAAACCCGACATTCAAATGACCATATCCATCATGAGGAAAAATATCATAAACATGTTGACCATAGCGATACCAATACTCATTCAAATTTGGGCTATGATGATAGGAAAGGAGATTTACTTTATGAGAGTAGCAAGGTAGCAGCTCTGGAGAAAAAATTGAAGTTCATTGAGGATAAAATCAATAAAATTGTTTTTGATTCAAGAGAAATATATGAAAAACTGAAGACAAAAATGGAAAAGGAAGAATTCAAAGACCGAAAGAAAGAAAAGACCTTCCAAAACGTGCACAAGAGAATCAAAAAAGCTGAAGGATAGATGGTTTTCATCGGAGACGATAACTGGAATATGGTTCTCAATATGATGATCGGAATTCAAATGGCAGTCAGAAGTGTCAAAGGCCTCCAATAAATCATTTGTTAGGAGCCGAAGGACTTTGGCCTGAAATATTGTTTTTAATTAATTCCCCGCAGATTTGGAGACGATAACAACCATGCCACCATTTACTCATTCACTGACTATGCTCCCAACACTTTCAATCATATCCGTAAAATATTCAAAATCGATAATGAAGATTACATCAACAGCATTGGCCCTAACAAACTGATGGCTTCTTTGATGATGGGTGAGGTCAGCTCGATGACCTCTTTGACAAGTCAAGGAAAAAGCGGATCATTTTTCTACTACACGGCTGACGGTAAGTACATGCTCAAAACAATCCAATACAGGGAGTACCGGTTTTTAAGGAGCATATTGGAGGATTACTATTACTATATCAAGAAGAACAAGGATACCCTTATAACAAAATTTTTCGGGCTTCACAAACTGATATAAAAAGATGACAAAGGCCAGTAAATAGAGAGAAGTTATTTCGTCATTATGGCAAATGTATTCAACACCAGGGAAAAAATTGTTGAGCGTTTCGATATCAAAGGGTCATGGTATGGGAGAGATAACTTAGACACTGATCCTTCAGCCACTAAAAAAGATAATGACTTTAAGAAAAGAGGTCCGATAAAGTTGCCTTAGGAGTACAAAAAAAGACTACTGGGGATCATCAAAAGAGATGCATAATTCTTCTAAAAACACTAAATAATTGACTACTCTCTCCTCATAGGCATCATCAGAAAGGCAGATACCATCAATCAAAGCTAGGCGAGCTAAAGGAATCACTAATCTAGGATCATGCTGGAAGGAGAACTCGATTTTGAGCCCAAAGAGTCAAAAATATTCAACGGGCATTGTGATGGGGAAGTCACCTAGGGCTACATCTTCGGTATTATCGACATTTTGACTCTATACGAGTAAGTTTTGTGTTATATAGTTCCCGAAAAATGTTAGAATTTTACTTTAAAAGGCTAGTATATGGAGATGGAATATCGGCAGTTCCTCCCAGCGATTACGCTGTTCGCTTTGTCAACTTTATAGAAAATACTGTATTCGGATAGCGTCGGTAGAAAAGCAAAAAGCAATGATAATATGTTTTGACTCTACTCTTCTTTCTATTGAACCTATTTCTTTTTTCATGCATTAAATTCATGGTATTTTTCCTTCAAATTATTTAGTATTGGATGGCAGGTATTGCGTTTCCCATGTGATTATAATAATTTTTGAAAGGAAATGATCGACAACATGATGTACGTGGAGGAATACCTCCATGGGCTGGAGTGCTAATTATGGGATGTTGACCATCTGGACGTTAACTAATTTGTCAGCAAGCTGCAAATGTACCCTCTCATCGGGTGGGAGGAAAAAATAGTTGGAATGATCCGCCAGGCCATATACGAATTTCAGAGCGAAAGGATTATATATAAGTATATCAGAATTGCGGACAAACTTTTGAAGGTTCCCGGCTATTAAAACGCAGTTGGGATGGCAATCGTCGATATTTTCTGTGTAATATTTTACTTCCTGAATCTTCAAAAATGCTCAAAGGACCTGGAATAACTCAAAATACTACGAAAATTCTGGGTCGGAACAATTCACCCTTCCTTGCTGAGACAGATGAAAGAAAATATATTGGTCAAGACCAACATCGATATTGATAGTGGAATAAAGCCTGAGATGGTCAATAAGATCAAGGCTCATTATGCTAACAAGCTGGGCATGACTACAGAAGAAATAGCTCTTCAGTTCCCAGCTCCGAGAATAATTGAAGAAAGCAGAACTTACAATAATCAGAGATACCTGGTTGAAAATCAGTCAAAATATCCCACAACTAACTATTTCCCTAATGATCCTCGACTCTATCAGAATAACTTCACTTACCAGAACTTCAGTCATCAAAACTATGTACCCTACCCGAATACTGACCAGATTATGGAGTCTATGAGACCAGAAGACCCTCTATCTGAATAAAATAAGCGGAAAAGACTTGCTTCTGAAGAGACCAGAGTGACGACTGGTGGTAAAAATCACGATTTTGTTGATCCTAGGCCAAGGAAGAGCGTTCATAAGGATGAAGTAACCATTAATTATAAAATATTGCTATCAAATTTGCAAGGTATGAATCCTTTTTGCTGTAAGGAATGTGGAATGACTTTTGCACTGGAAGAAACTCACGAAATTCATAAAAACCAACACTTAAAGGAGAAAATGATGAAGATTGAAGGAGAGAGTATTGAGACTGTTGCTGATCTATGCAGTGAGGAGCAGTGGAGAAATGCAGGGGAGATCGTACTAAGTAATGATAAGTATAGGGTCAACGATTCGATGTGGCCCTAGAAGAAGGCTTTATGTATGTTTTGTTGCTGCTAGTTAACTATGTAATTTAAAGATGATTAATGGGCGTTTAGCAATGCCACAATAGTAACCCTCCAAGGAAAATCGCAAATCATGCACAAAAGCTGCCAGCTAATTCTCGAAGACTCCCTCAAGCCACAATCATGATACATCAATAAAACACCAACATGATAACAACCATAGTCTTTCTATTTCGATGAGCCGATACTTATTTTACTAATAGACTTCAGAATGAAGCCTTGAGTTGACTCTGACTTTTATTTTGTTTAGTTAGTTTTTTCTAAAAGTAATAATAAAGAACATGCGACCCTATGAGCCTTTCTACTATCCTTACGATATATAACAGTCTCCTATCCACCCTTTGACAATGCCTCTTAGAAATCAAATGACTCAACTTCAAAAATAGCACGATTATTGTCGGTATCTCTAAGCATCAGCTGCTGCCAGATAGGCTTAAGAACAATTGGAACGATAAAATTATACCAGAAGTCTTCTCATCAATGATAAAATTCAAAACGATCTTGACAGAAGGTATTATGAACACGAAATGGATAGACATATGGTGAATGCAGTCTCTTCTGAAATCGAGTATAATTACCTTAGAAAAGTAGAAGAGCTAAGAAGATAGAGGCAGCTACTGTAAAATCCAGCATTATTCAAAGGATATGCCACCATGGGTGTTATGAAAAGGTACAAAGACTAGCAATTCATGTCGGACGATGAGCTTGTTCATCAGTATGGAAGTGGCTATCGTGCCAAGGAATACAAAGAAGAACTTAAGGATAAGCTCGGGTCAACAATATCTGGAGGAAAATCTTTCAGAAACAATCAGAGCCAGCAGAAGTAGACTCAAAGAAGAAGTCGTTAAACAAAAGAGAGATCTGGAGATAAATAGGAGAAAAGGTCATATGGTGAAGATGAAGCTGCCAAGAGGAGCTATGTTGATGATTTGAACAAAAGTTACTAAGCATATAACGCAGGAAGAAGCGAATTAAAAAGATCAAGAGAAAAGATCAATCGTGGATAAACAATAGATGTACTTGGGAAAACATTCAATGATTCTTCTGCATTCAAGGATACATACCTAGCAAAGCCTAAAAAGAAAGGTTCCAAGAAAGGGATGAACAAAAGCATCAATAGTAAACAGAAAAAAAGATAGCTTTTTTGTAGCTACAGAGCCGAACAGCCATCGAGCTATGTCACAAGTTCAGCCATGCAAAGTAAATATGATCGTAATTCAGAAATCAATAACAGATTAAAGGTTTCGTAAATTGTATACAAAGACTCTAAACTGCGACACGACAGACACGAGATGAACCATTTGCTCAACACATTTGAAAACGAACTCAAAATTCGTAAAGAAATAAAAGATAAACTGAACAATCACCCTTCAATTCTCAAGAAGCATAAAATGGTTGCTGAATCAAGATGATCTCATAATTTTACAACATTTTTTATTAAAATCATTCACTTTTCTTCATTTAGCAACAAATTATATAATCCGTCTAGTATTTTTTGATTCGAAAGGGCAAGTTCCATTAGTCTATAGCAATCGAGCTTTTTGAATTGTTCAAAGGAAATGGGATGACCCTACTTATAAAAATTCATCGAAGATATTTATTTTTTGCGAGTAATGTCTTTCTTGATTGTTTCAACGCATTTGATAAAATAGCATGACATCTACTGTTTGACATTATATTTATAAGATTGCCTTTGCTTCAGAAATTACTACCGATTGACTTGAGACCTGAGTGGAGCTTCTTGAAGGTCGTTGCTATAGTCTACAGTGTAATTAGATTTGCTTCTCATGCTAATTTTAGTTGCTCTTTCGAGTCGACTTTTTGCATTTTCAAAGCTTTCATTTCTGCTGTGGCTTCTTCGATACATTTCATTGTATACATCTTCAGCTACTCTTACAACTTGTTAGAGCACTTACTCTCCAATGTACCCAAGACGAACTCTCAGTTTCTTGATGAAAAGGCCACAACTAGGTCCATCTTATTTGTCTGCATGAGTATTGTAAGTTTCATAATTTTTGGGGATAATTGTATTCATCTGGTTGTTTACTGCTTTCGAGTGGTGGGCTGAAGTCAAAGTAGTTCTATTTTTATGCCGATAGGTTTTGTTCCTCTGAGATGCTGCCCTCATGAGAGAAACATCATATTTGTTAGTAAAATCATCCAACTAATTCATCGATTGTTCTTACTTCTTTTTGAGCATAGCCAGTTCTGTCTATAGCTATTTGTTTGTTTTGGTGAGAAGTTTAACTGACTCTGTCATGTAGCTATTTTCATTGATAATTTATTGGGCATGGGCTTTGAATTCCTCCAGTTATTTTTATTTTTGATCTAACTTATCGAAGAGTTTCAAAGATTCATCTCTGAAGATGGCTAGCTTTTTTTCGAGGTACTAAATGGTTTAGACATAATTATTTTGATTACTGGCTTGTGCCTGGGTATGTTTTTTCATCTCGTCCATATCTTTTTTGACCAAATTGAAATGATTCTTATATGCGTTTAAAATTTATGCTTCGTTTTTTTCCATCCTCTAATTCACCTTCACCTCCAAAGCATCAATATATTTGTTGAGCTCCTGATGATGCTTCTCAATTTGCTAAAAATTACTGTCAATGTTGCGCTGTGTTATGAACAATTGTCTCGACCTGTCTCTACTAGGACTCATTGGTGATAAGATCTATGAACCTCTCATCGATTCCCTGAGCATATCTCTGGACGGCACCTGTTGCAAGCTAATTTTCAGTTGATTATGTCGTGAGTGCATATATGTTATAAATATAACCTGTATAAAAGATAACCTTATCATTTCTTCTTTGTTCGAACCTACTTCTTCTTTTGCTTCTGATTTTGCTCTTTCTAAATTACACAATTCTTACTGATATGAAGTCTGCTGCTTTCTTACGCAACTCTTCGACAGTCAGGATTTTGTCATATTACTCGTTATCCTCAAAATCCTCAAATGTCAGAAGAGAAGGCTGACCCATGCCCAATCTCTGAGGCAGGTTTCCAGTCAACATGTTCGGATTCGAAAGGCGATTGAATGTTTCCACAATCGAAACAGCTTTGTGCTCAATAACAGCCAAAAACACAAGAAGATTTGATTCAGAAATAGTTTTGGACCCACCAACTTCTTTGACGACCTCTCTGTCGCATTATATTGTCTCGAAGATTCGCTCAATGATTCCCATAATTGACCTGGCATCTTTTTGGTTGGCACGATACTTCGAATCAATATCCTTGAGGTTATTTTCAACTGATTTGAGGTTATTTTCCATTTAGTTGAGGAAAACATCTTTCTCAGTTGACTCAACGTCCTCATTTTTTGATTCTTATTCTCTCAAGCCACCAACTTCGAATTCAAGCTCCTCAATTTAATTGCTTTGCAGATTGACGAACTTGAACATTTGAAAATTCTTTTATTCGTTTCTACTGAAAATACGAAGAAGTTCATCAAAGTTATCAATTTATGTAGCAGCTTCGATTTTGGCAAAATCTTCTCGAAACTTTTGAATTTTTTCCATTTGCTCTGAACTTTTCTTGGTTTGTCTGAAATTAGAATATATTTTACTTCATGAATTTACCTTGAGTAGTTGGCATTTCTTCCATAACAGAGTGATGGTTAGAGGGCTCTTCTTGATTTCTGCCAACTTTCTTAGCGTAAGAGGAAAGTTTGATCTTTTCCATGAGATGGCTGATTTCCTTGATTTATTTTTCAAAATCAGTAGCTTCTTTCTTGGCCTGCTGCTTTAGTGAGTTGATCTGATTGTTGGCTTTATCTCTGTCCTCATAAGCATTATTGGCCTTCTCAATGATGTCAGCCATCTTCTTTCTCTTCTCATGCAACTAATTTTCCAACTTCTTATAGAGATTATCAAAGATGACTCTCTCTTTCCTCAAGCTATCGATCACGAGCTTGAGATCCTTGTTGACAGCAATTGTTTCATTGAACTTTTGGTTGGCCTTATCGAGTCTGTTCTCAAGGATCTTGATTTGCTTCTGAAGATTATTCAGGTTCTCAGCTCCAGAATTGATTCCATGACAGTTCTTTTTCTTCTCAACAATTTTTTTTTGAAAGTTTGCAATATGAACTTCAATATTCTTTTGCGTTTATTTTTCCTCCTGAATGGCATTGGAAATTTCGTTGAGAAATTCTTTCATACTTTCAGTATCCATGCCGTGCCTTGACTCATTATTCTTCTCATTATTAATTTTAGCCTAAATAGAATAATCTGTACAATAAGCTCTTTCAGGGATTCATTCTCCTTTTTGAGTTTGTCAATAGATATTTTTTGCTTTTTTATGAAATTAATTGTCTCCTCAGCAAACAATTTCTTATCGTTCTCAAGATTCCTGAACTTCTTCTGTTGTTCGAACAACTTTTATTGCTTCTTCTTCAAATCCTCCTGGTCCATGAGCTCGTCTCCAAACATTTTCTATTTCTTTTAAAATATATAATTAACTAAAATGTACAACTACTCTCTAATAGTTCGAAGATAGTCGTTTATCGAATCAATGATCATTCCTTGCACTTCTTGCTCAACTCTGCCCATTTGATACGACAATCCTTCAAATGAGCTTTGATCTCTTCTGTCTCGCCCTCTTCACTTAGCTTTTACTCAACTGCACTTGAAAGCTGGCTGATTGCGTCAAGTTTGTCCTCTATGATACTTTTCTGTTTGACAAAAAACAGGTAGCTTTATAGGATATCGAAGAAGAGGCTCAAATGAATTAGAGACTGACTAATGCAGTTGTTAGCGAGCTTAGCGCATCTCTTCAACACTTCATGGATTCTGTTCGAATCAGCCTGAATATCATAAGAAATACAAGTGAGTTGGTGAAAAGGAAGCAGCAACTGAGTAAAATTTTGCATTGTTCATTCTTCTTGATGATTTTTGAGCAAAGAGAAACGATATTGGTGACAAGAGTATCGTAGTTTTATTCAGAAAGACAGTTGATTTTCATGCAAGAATTGATAATAAGCTCGAGAACTTGTTTTTTCTCCTTAGCATCAGTGACTTGCTCTTCAAACAAAGTCAAGCATTCAGTGGCAGTGTCCTGAATAAAATATTAGTTACATAGGTGTATTCGTCGTAGAATTTGTTCTCGTCAATATGATTGATCAGCAAAAGGAGTTCAAGATAGAGCTTGATTGAAAGTTTAGGATGATTGTTTGATAGTCTTCCTATTAGATTTCTGCTTAAGTCGAATACTCTCTTATAAACTTTGGGTTAGGTTGTTTCATCACGACTGTTGTAAATTTGAATAGCAAGTTGGAAGAGTCTGAAAATAGTTGATGGTAGAGTGTACTGCATCCTATCTTCCCCGCCTTCAATAAACTTGTCAATGAATTTCTTTAAAATGCCCCAAGTCACGCTGACTTATTCAGAATTCACGCAGAAAACGATCTTTGCAACTTGAATTTGTTCTTCTTTGAAGACAAGATCAGAAACAGTTTCATAGTCAGGCAGCCTAACAAGAAGAGGCTGAATGAAGGTAAGGACTTGGCTGACCATCTTCTCATCTGTTAGGTCGATATTTCCTCTAACAATAGCCTTAGTAATTTGCTTGGCAACCACTCTTTTTGTCTTGAACTTGAGATACTTGATCAGTCTAGGATACTCATCCATTGTGAGAATAATATTTGCCATTGTTTCCAGAGGAGTAGTCAGGAATTTCGAGATGTACATCTGACAATCTTCATCAATGCTGGTTTCATAATTAGAGCAATAGTTTGAGGCATCACCAAGGATTTCATTGACGTATTCATGCTTGTTAGGGTAGCATTTTAAAGTAAACTGTAAAAAGGCAGCATATAAGTTGAGAGTATTCTTGACCTCACTTGCTTCCGATCGTTTCACAAGTTCCTTTATGTTTGTCGAAAAAAGTTAATAGACACTGAATCCGTTCTCAATGTTTTCAATTACATTGCCAGAGTCGGATAAGTAAGCGGATAGTCTGTTCATCAGGGCAATAAAGATTGATTTCATATCCATATCCTTTTCGCATTATTTAGCACAGGTATTCAAAAGCTATGGCAAGGTGTTGATGTGGAATTCTTCAGGAAAACCCTGAATCATGCAGTCAAGCAGATACTACTGAGACATAGCATCCTTAGTCCATTGAATAAGCTCAAGCATTTTAGGGAGCACAATTTTCTTATAGATCTTCATATTGACTCCTTCTAAACTGCTGATTCTCATCAAGTTCTATCCAATTAGCATCTTCAAGTCGTTTCTTTCCTTTTGCCTCTTGACTTTATCTCTAGTGCCACCAATTCGCATCCAGAGGTTAGTTGACTCCTTCAAGTTAATATGGATTGTCTAAATGGCTTCCTTGACTCCTCTTTCCTCAGTCTCATACTAGCTTCCTGTGTCTGGGAGACGGTCTTTGCACATTTTAAGGAAATAGTATCTCAAGAACAGTCCTCTAAGAGGGTTCTGAACAGCTTTAGTCATGGAGATGATATCGTCAAGAATTTTATCTGAGCCCTGTTCATGACTTTGAATGTAGACGCTACCGGCAGTGATAAGGAGGTAGAGTCTGGGTATAATTTAGGGAGCATGTTGCACTGCTTAATACACGTCTGACATTTTTCGACCCCTTCTGGTGTCATCCTTAAAGTAATTCTCGAGCTCTAGATAAGGAAACAAGTACCTCTCATATAATCGAAGATGGCCATGAAAAGAATGTAGTAGTTTCTGGGAGTGAGTAGAGATGTTTTTAGCTCTGTGAGCATGAGAGAAGCATGCTTCAGTCCACTTCGAAGGTCAGCATTGTCGAGTGCTTTACGCATGAAGTAGGCCTGTTCCTTGGCTGCTTTTTTTGCGTCCTCCAAGAGTTTTTCTTGCTCGTCCACCATCATCACAACAAAATATTGATAATTCCGACAACAGATTCAATAGATATTTCGTATAAAAACATCAGGGGTTGGGGTTGGGGTTGGGGTTGGGGTTGGGGTTGGGGTTGGGGTTGGGGGTGGGGGTGGGG
>Ga0100385_1001280_pt1 | contig 26002 bp, 26 predicted proteins | sample CryGeymeta201509_FD_81543 | JGI IMG/M metagenome (GOLD analysis project Ga0100385, IMG submission 81543) | Groundwater microbial communities from Crystal Geyser aquifers in Utah, USA - Crystal Geyser metaG 2015-09 | ecosystem: Environmental > Aquatic > Deep subsurface > Groundwater | place: USA... | reverse complement strand
TCATCAGTAATTGACCACCTACTGTTGTGAAAAATGGGATTACGCTAACATCCATAACATTTGCGACCGCTACTTTAGCACCTGTTGCTTGGGCTAATGCGTTTAAGCTATCAGCCGCCTGGGCATATAAAAATGCAAATGTAGGCGTTGGAGTAAAAGGTGAAACACCGCCCGTAGTAGCATGACCCAAAATATCATTGTTGCCAAGCCAAAAAGTTATAAAACTCGGTTGAAGGAGTTTAGCCTGCTGATACTGAGTTCCGATACCTCTTAATATTAAATTGAACATTGGATTTTTGGGTCCGCCGTTAACTGCTGTAAAACAGTTTAATGAATCAGTTGCCTTTAATGCATCATATAAAAATGCACCAGGTACACCGAGATTATTATATGGAGGAGCATAATTTAAATTGATCGGAGTGCCGGAATTACTATTAATAGAAGTTACAAACGGGCTGACAGTCACAATTTCTATTCTTCCTTTTGTACCAGGTTCCGATACTAAAGGCTGAACGTATGAACTACCCAATTGCCCGGCAATTAAATTTCCATACGAATATATTTGAGCACTTTCGTATAAGGAACCGGATTGATAACCTGCTGTAAGGCTGTTTCCAATTGTAACGAATCTTGTAAAGTCTGCAGAACCGCTTTTAGGATTAGGTGCGTTAGGAGCTGTCAATTCTGTTCTATCCTGACAACCGGTTAATAATATTGCCGATGCGGCAAAAGCAAATAACATTTTAAATAATTTTTTCCCCGCAAAGCGGGATTTCATTTCGTTCAACATTTTTATCTTTCCTCTCTGTGATTATAAACTATATGAAAAGCTGACTGCAAAAAGACTTGCAGAGGAATTATATGTACCATTAAAGGGTGCATTTCCCGCAGTGTAAAATTCTTTAGAATTATCAACAGTCAACTGACTGGCGCGGATAAACAGGTAGGATAAACCGATGCCGAGATTATCAGTTAATTTATAATCCAAACCGAAAGTAAAACCTAAACGGTTGGCATCCGGTAATGAAGGATTTAAATATTCAGGATCAACCGGAATTTTATCGAAATAAATTCCTGCAAGTGCGGTAAGTGATTTGGAAAATTTATATTCACCTCCGAGCCTTAAGATGTAACTATTTTTGTATTCTCTCGGTGCAGCCAAATCGCTGTATTTTGGGTCTACAAAATCTACTTTTAAAGTGTCATAACTTGACCAGCCTACGTATTGAAAATCAGCGCTGATATTAAGATCATCCGTAAAGTCGTAAGCAACGCCAACTGCAAGGTTCAATGGAGTGCTAAGTTCCGCTTTAACATCGCCATTGGGAAGGGATGCAGCCAATTGAGAAGCTCCCGTTGTCTTTGCTGTGCCTTCAAATGTATATGCTATTTCGCTATGAAACGACGCACCGAAAGCTAATTTTGGAATCGGTTTATAAAGAACTCCGAAATTATATCCGAAAGCAGCAGATTCTTTGCCGGTAAGTTCTACAAGCGCATCGCCCGCAAAAGGCGCTTGAGAATTTTTTCTGATAATAGTAACGTTAGCGAAACTATAAACAAAACCAGCGCTGACTGCTAAATTTGGTAAAAGATTATAAGCAACAACCGGTGAAACAGTGAACGTCATTAGTTCAGTTTCAATTGCAAGATATCTGCCTACCCAGTCGTCGCCCCATTTTGTGCCGAGACCGAATGGAGTTGTAAACCCAAGCCCGACAGCTAAATCTTCACTAAAACTGTGCGAACCGAAAAAGTGCACCGGAGTGAAATATTGATCTTCTAGTGTGTATTCAGTTACTTCCGGGGCAACGCCTCTAAATGAAGCAGCCGGTGCAATAACGGTTGTGCCGAGCATAAAGTTAGTTCCCCTCAATTGGGTTAAACCCGCACCGTTAAAATATATAGCACTGGGATCGTTAGCTACTGCCGTGAAAGCATTACCCCGTCCCATAGCTCTTGCGCCATGCTCATTAATCTGAAAACCACCGGCAAATGATTCAACAAAAGCAAATAGGGCAATTATAAAAATGGTTATTCTTGACTTCAAGCTACCTCCTAAGGTTTTTAAATAAATAAAATAACCCGCACATTTGATACTCATCAAAATGTCGAGGGCAATGTTAATAATTCATTTACATATAATCAATAATTAATAAAAATGAATTGAGTTCATTAAATTCTAATGTCTACTATAAGGTCACTAATTTTTTATTCAAATTCATATGGCTTTACAAAAACTCAAGTTGACTTCATCTTTAAAAAGGTAATCGACTAAGTTTATTAAATTTATTTTTCACTAACAGAACAGATTGTAACAAAAGAAAAACATCATTCTATTAACAACAATCTTGCATTTTTATCTACTGCGTTTCCTTTTTTAACGTAAACATCCGTAACAGTTCCTGAAACCGGGGCATGCAGATCGTTTTCCATTTTCATCGCTTCAAGTATGATTATCGAATCCCCTTTTTCAACATGATCGCCGGGACGAATTTTTATTTTTAAAATCATTCCCGGCATAGGCGCCCTAACCTCAATTTTATGCTGAACGATTATTTGCTGTTCAATTATTTTAGAAGCTCGTTCCTGTAAGTTTGTTCTTACGACAGTTTCAAACACTGAACCGTTCAATGTAACGGAATAAACGTCACCGTTTATTTTTTGTGCTGTTAAATCAAAAAACTTTTTTTCAACTTTAAGTAAATAATTCTCACTGCTTATCCGGTGCATTTCATAGTTCAATTTTCTCCCATCAAGAATTAGAGCAGCGTCATCTATTATCTTGATGTTTTTCTTTTTGCCATCAACAGTAATTACAAACTCACTCAAACTTATTATCCTCCCATCGGTTATTTTTCTCATGAAATAATTTATGATCTGAGGATGAACTCTTTTGGTTTTTTAATAATGCTGAAATAATTACCGCCGCATCTTCATCTCTCATTAAAGTTTGATCATCCGATTTTTTTATTAGATTGTTGATCTCTTTGTCTATATATGTAATATCAAAATTACCCGAAATGAAAAGTTTGCTTTCAATAACTTTTTTAAGAAAATAAATATTTGTTATTACACCCGATATTTGATATTCACCCAACGCCCTCAGTGTGCGGTCAATTGCCGTTTTTCTATCTGGCGCCCACAGGACAAGTTTAGCAATCATTGGATCGTAATAGATGCTTATTTGGGAACCCTTCTTAAAACCGGTATCCAGCCTAACGCCAGGACCGGCTGGCGCCGAATGTTCAGTTAAAGTTCCTGTGGAAGGCATAAAATTATTTCGAACATCTTCTGCATAAATGCGGCATTCAATTGAATGACCTGTAATTTTAACGTCTTCCTGTTTGAAAGATATCTCGTTCCCTTTTGCAATTGATATTTGTTCTTTGACTAAATCAATTCCGGAAATAAGTTCCGTAACCGGATGTTCCACCTGTAGACGTGTATTCATTTCAAGAAAATAGTAATTCTTTTTACTATCCATCAAAAATTCAATCGTTCCAGCGTTAAAATAATTACACGTTTTAGCAGCATTGATGGCGGCTGTTGTAAGTTTTGCGCGTGTTTCTTCATCAACAAAAGAAGATGGCGCTTCTTCAATAATTTTCTGATGCCGCCGTTGAATCGAACACTCCCGCTCGAAAAGATGACGATAGTTGCCATATTTATCTGCAATAATTTGAACTTCAATGTGTTTTGGCTGGTCGATATATTTTTCAATATAAACTTCATCATTTGCAAACGATTTAAGAGCTTCCCGTTTCGTTGCATCAAAGGCCTGTTCAAATTCTTTAGCTTCCGAAATTTTTCGCATACCTTTTCCACCCCCTCCGGCAGCGGCTTTTAAAAGAATCGGGTAACCTATTTTATCGGCAATCTTCATTCCTTCGGCAACACCGGTTATTGGAGATGTAGTGCCGGGGACAATAGGAACATTATTCCTCATCATCAATTCTCTCGCGGCAGTTTTGCTTCCAATCATTTTCACAGATTTTGAAGAGGGACCGATAAATGTTATCCCCGATATTTCAACAGCATTTATAAAATCTGCATTTTCGGAAAAGAATCCGTAACCGGGATGAATTGCATCCGCCCCGATTTCAACTGCAAGGTTTAATATTTTTTCTTTGTTAAGGTAAGATTCTGACGCTGGAGCGGCGCCGATAAAATATGATTCGTCTGCAAGCAGAGTGTGCAAAGATGTTTTATCTGCTTCAGAATAAATTGCTGCAGAGGTGATTCTGAGTTCCTTGCATGCGCGGATTATTCTAACTGCAATCTCCCCCCGATTCGCAATTAAAATTTTTTTAAACAAATTAGCTCCTTATTTTAATTCGGCAATCGTTATTCCATCTCCGCCAAGTTCGATGGGCGCGAAGTAGAAAATTTTAACTTTATTGTGACTTTTAAGAATATCTTTAACTGTTTTTTTTAATGCGCCTGTTCCCTTTCCGTGTAATATTTCAACACGTTCAATACCCGCTGTATAGGCGTTGTCTAAGAATTTAATAACTTCAAATTCAGCTGCATCGGGTCTTTCACCTCTAATATCAATCCGTATTTGCGGGTATGAAACCAAAGTTTGGCGATAACCATCTGCAGCTTCGACTTTTTCTTTATTTTTCTTTGAAGGCATAAGTCCATTGAGTGGAACTGTTATATGTAACATACCAACTTTAAGCACGGCTTTTTGTTTGTCTTCAATTATTGCTTCAATTTCACCCACTGTATTAGTTTCTTTAATGCTGGCAAAATCACCGGCGGCAAAGTTAGGAATTTCTTCCTTTAAATCAACTTCATTTGCAAAAAGATTTTTGTGTTCATCTTTTAATTGATCAATTACTTTATGTGAATCTTTAATTATATCCTTACGAGCATTTGTTTCTTTTAATTCTTTAATAATGTTTTCTACTTTTTTATTTACCCCTTCGAGGTATAATCCAGCTTCAAGTTTTGTTTTGCGCAGGATTTCTTTTTTTTCGGTTTCTAATTTTGCAAGTTTATTTCTATAGAGATTAGTTAATCCTGCAAGTCTGGTATTTTCAATTTCCGCTTTTCGGAATTTATCTTCCGCTAGTTTACTCTTGTATTCAATCTCAACTAAAAATTTTTCCAGCTCATGTTTATCGGTTTCGAGATGGTTTTTAGCAGATTCCAGTATTGCTTCTTCAAAACCAATACGCTTGGCTATTTCAAAAGCGTAACTGCTGCCGGGAACGCCCTGTTTGAATTTGTAAGTAGGTTTAAGATATTCATAGTCGAATTCCATTGCAGCGTTTTCAAATCCTGCTTCCTTATTAGCAATTAGTTTGAGGTTTCCGTGATGCGTCGTAGCAAACACCGTCGCTTTTTTATCTCGCAAAGAAAGAAGAACAGCAGCAGCAAGTGCCGAGCCCTCAGCCGGGTCGGTGCCGGTGCCAATTTCATCAAGCAAAACAAGAGTATCCTCATCGGATTCGTCAAGGATTTTGTTGATGTTTGAAAGATGTGAGCTAAAGGTTGACAGATCATCTTCAATTGATTGTTCATCGCCTATATCAAGAAATATTTTATCGAATATTCTAAAGTTAGAATCATGATTTGCAGGAATATGAAATCCACATTTTATCATCAATGATAATAGTCCGATGGTCTTTAAGACAACCGTTTTACCCCCGGCATTCGGACCTGTGATTAGAATTATTTTTTTCTCTTCAATTAATGAATTGAGAGGGACTGTTCCCTCTCTTCCAAACTTTTTTAAAAGTATTGGATGTTTAGCATCTAGAATATTAAATGGTTTTGAGTCATCAATAAAAGGAAAATCTCCAATAATTTCTATCGAATATTTTGCCGCTGAAAATATTTCATCAATAACTCCGATAGTGTTAAGCGAATTCGTAAGTTCAAAACTTACGCTGCCAATTTTTTTTGTAAGCTCTCTCAAAAGTCTTTCTATTTCGCGCCGCTCGGCGAATGATAAAGAAACAATTTCATTATTAAGTTCAAGCGTTTGTTCGGGTTCAATATAAACTGTTTGCCCTGTAGCCGATTCCGAATGAATAAAACCTCGAAGATGCCTTTTATGCTCAACCTTAATAGGAATTACTACTCTTCCATCGCGCAGGGTTAAATAATCTTCACGAACAATGGCGCTTTCCGTAAGGCTTTTCATAAGCTTGTTTACGGTTTTAATTAGTTCATCTTTTTTTCTTCTTATGTCCCTTCGTATTTCAGCAAGTTTTACGCTTGCAGTTTCTTTCACTTCGCCTTTTTCGTCAATAACATTTGAAATATGTTGCTCAAGAATTTTATCAGCAAAAAGTTCGCCGGCAAGTTCTGATAAATCGGGAGCGTCATCTTTCTGGTTTTTTAGGTAATAAAAAGTCTGGCGTGAAATAATCGCAAGTTTTAAAATATCAAGTATTTTTTTTTCATCAAGCAAAGAACCTTCAATGCGGCTGCTTGCCAGGACTTCGGTAAGTTCGGGGAGAAACTCCATTGGCGGGAAATCACCCTTAATCAAAATATCTTTTGCTTGTGAAACTAATTTTCCCCGATGCATAGATGCTTCGCAGCTCAATTCGGGAAGTGTTGAGAGAATGTTGTTTCTCCCTCTTTCAGTTATGCTGTGTTTAGCTATGAATTGTAAAATTCTTTGGAATTCTAATTTTTGTAAAACAGCTTCGGGAATCATTTTATAGAATCTTTATCGATTATATATTCTTTTATAATTTTTTTTGTTTCCGGAGTATATTCATTAAGCAGATTTACAGTTTCGGGAATTAAAGAATATACTTTCGCATAAAACATAGAATTTGATTTCTCCTTTTCATCGGGGACGTCGAAAACATTGAGTATATATATTGCGGCGGCAGCAAAAAATAAAATTTGTACTGCGCCGACTGCGCCGCCAGCTATTTGATTTACGAAGTTATTCACTTTATCGAACGGATGAACGAGTCTTTTTATTATGGATGTTATTAAAATTATTGTTATAAATATAACCGCTCCGCTTATCATTCGCGCAAGATAAATTTCGATATCGAAAATCCGCTCAATCATTTTTCCAAATTCTAAGGAATAAATTGAAGCAAGCACAATTGCGGCGATAAATCCAATTAAACCAATCAGCTTGCGAACAAAACCATCTTTATACCCGAGCAGAAACCCGAGAAGAACCAAAGCAATTATTATTATGTCTGTAACAGTCAATTGCCGCTCAGAAAAGATTCAACTAGAGTTCTAACAAGTTTACCATCGGCTTTACCTTTTAGCTGTTTCATAACCTCTGGCATAAGCTTAGGAAAATCTGCTTTAGAAGATGCACCTAGCTCTTGAGCAATTCGACTTACTTCTGCGTTTATTTCAGCTTCATCAAGTTGTTTTGGAAGATACGCGCTAAGTATTTCAAGCTCTCGTTCTTCTTTTTGCGCAAGTTCTTCACGTCCGGCGTTACGAAATTGCTCAATGGAATCTTTCCGTTTTTTAGCGGCTGTAGTCAGCATTTTTATTTCATCATCCGGTTTAAGTTCTTTTGCAGCGCCGCTTTTTTCAAACTCAATAATTAGCGCTCTTATTGAACGAATAGTTTCTAACTTTAGTTTATCGCCAGATTTCATGGCGGCTTTTAGATCTTCATTTATTATTTCTTTTAACGACATAAAGATCTCTATAAATTGAAAAAGGCAGGTTTGAATTAACTAACCTGCCTCAAAAATACATAATTTAATGATAACTTATATTTTAATATTTGAAGAATAGTTAATACGCAAACAGTAAGCCTTCCTTAGCTCCTGCTGAATATCTGTTAAAAGCCCCATGTTTAAGGCTTTATCTATTCGAAGTGAAACAATTATGTTTGGAAGCACTTCTCTTTTATTGTACATGATATTTTGAATTTCATTGAGTTTAACGATGCTGTCGTTAATCTGAATTCTTTCATCTTTTCCAACCCAAATGTAAGATACCAATCGTTTGTTCTCAATTTTTTCGATAGCTTTAGCCTCAGGAAGCTTAAAATCAACAAGGACGTCAACTTCTCTCAGGGTTGTAGTAACCATGAAGAAAAGAAGAAGCATAAAAACAATATCCGGCATAGATGCAGTTGGAATTTCCTGTTTAGTCGAAGCTCTTCTTTTTTCAAATTTCATTTAGAATACCTCAATTTATTTTTTAACTAACTCTGGTTCAGCAATAGAAATAATGATAGGAACTTTTTCCTTTGATTCGTCTTGCTGTTCGGGTGTTAAATCATTGAACTTCTTTCCATGAGTAGCATTAGAGTATTCATCTCTAACTTCGAAGAAAGCCAGTTTAATCTGATCTAAAGCCTGAATGTAAATATTGTAATTTGTTTTTCTATCGGTTTTAAGAGATACAATTAGTTTTTTATTATTAGGCAAACTTATCTTTGAAGTAATCCTCGGTTTAAGTGTATTTTTGATTAAACCAACTGAAATCGGATTCCCGTCCAATAGTACATCTCCGTTTTCGTTAATAAGAACTGCTGCCATTCTATCTCTGGATATTTCAACAAGTTCTTGTTCTGCAGGTGGAACGTATTCGGGTAAGGTCATACCGATACCGGTATCCACGTCTATAACCGTTGCCACAAGGAAGAACAACAAAAGCAAGAAAGCGATATCCGCCATTGAACTGGTGGGAATCTCAGCCTGCGGTATTTTCTTTTTCTTAATCATTTTTAAACTTTTATATTAATTACTTTTTTATTTTGTATTCGTAAAGAGCATCGATTAGTTCTATGGAGGCTTCTTCCATATCACCGACAAGTCTGTCTATCCTGGATACAAAGTAGTTGTAGAACACCTGAAGAATCATAGCTACAACAAGACCAAAAAGTGTGGTTAACAATGCAACTGAAATACCTTCTGCAACTATTGCAGGTGAAATTTGAGCTGCTTCTTTGATTGCGTCAAAAGCTGAAATCATACCTTGAACAGTACCTGTAAAACCAAGCATAGGAGCAATTGTAATGAAAGTAGATATCCAAATTAAACCTCTTTCTAAGAAAGCCATTTCAATACCGCCGTATGCCATAATAGCTTTTTCTGCTGCGTCAAGCCCTTCATCTGCTCTTAACAAGCCGGCATGGAATACAGAGGCAATGGGACCGCGGGTGTTGGCGCATACTTCCTTGGCTGCTTCAACACCGCCTTCATCTAAAGATTTTTTAACTTTGAGTATGAAAGATTTTGTGTTTGTGCGGGCACGGGTTAATGTCCAAAATCTCTCAAAAGAGAATGCCAATCCTAAAACTAAGCAAACAAGAATAGGCCACATGAAACCGCCGCCAGCTTCAAATTTTTCGGTTAAATAATTTAAAGTGCCCTGGCTCTCGTTAGTTGCCTGAGCTATTATATTAGAAATTGTCGAAATAACTGTTGTGAATTCCATTGAGAGTGACCTCCAAATAATTAAAAAAATAAACTTAAGGAGAGGGAAGCTCCATAATATTCTTAAAAGACTGTTGCTACAATAAATAATCTAAAAAACAAAGTCAACAAATTATTTTATCATGTACATTAAATAATTGAAAATTATTTTGCTATATTTCTTCCACTTGCAGGCGTTCTTTAAATGTAAATATGTTGCCATTGATAAAGTGGAAATTGTCAAATAAACTGTGTACGAATTCGCCTATCTCTTTAGCTTTTATCCATGAGTTGAAATCCGCATCTTTCATCCATGCTCTGTTTGCAGGAGTATCTATAATGAAGGGTGCAACTGCGTTAACCGTCAACTTTATTTCTCTACCGTCCTCGGCTAATAATTTTACAAAATGTATAAGCCCTCCTTTTGCTGTGCCATAAGCAGCTTTATTTGCTTCGGGAAATGCGCCTGTGTATGCTGCCGTAAAACAGATTGAACCGCCGGCACTGGCTTTCACGATCCGGGAAAAATATTTTGCAATTAAAAATGAGGATTGAAGATTCATTTTCATCATTTTTTCCCAGCTTGCGAGATCAGTATCCCATAACTTTTTGCCTCCCTCAAATCCTCCGACAGTACTGAATAGAAAAAATAATTTGCTCTTATTTGGTGAAATAACTTTGAAAGCTTCTTCTACATTTTCTTCAACCACTAAATCTTTTATTTGATGAAAAACAGTGTTACTCTGCAAAACATCTATCTCATTCCTAGATCCAAAAAGGTGAATTTTATCATAATCTTTGGTCAAAAATACTTCAGTAACTCCTCCACCCAATGCACCGTTTGATCCAAAGACTAAGAGTTCTTTTTTCATCTTACTTCCCTTTCAAAATAAATTTAGCGAATACCGGAAAATGGTCGCTGTAGCCGCCCAAATATCTGTTGCCGCCATAAGTTGGAAATGGCGTACCAGCAAATTTACCCGAATGCGTTACAATAAAATCAGGTTGATAAATTGTAAATGAGCCGCAATAATAATCTTGAACCATTTTATTTGAAATAATAATTTGGTCAAGCATATTCCAATCGTCTCTGTATTTGTACGAACCGTTGCCTTCATTATAATTCTGGTGAGCAAGATTAAATAGACTGGGGTTTGCGAAGTCTGCATCGTTAGGTTCTTCACCATTTTCACAAATGAATGCAGCGGCATTTAATGTATCTAATATCGAGGTGTTACCTGGTTCATCGTTAAAATCACCCATTATTATAAGACGGCTATCCGCATTATTTTTAAATAGTTTATCAGCTTTATGTCTTAATACCGAAGCAGCGGCAATTCTGTTTTTTTTCGATTCATTTTCGCCTCCTCTTCTTGAAGGCCAATGGTTAATAAAAAGATGTAAAGTATCAGCGTTATTGGTTTTTAATGTGGCATGAAGAATATTTCTTGTGGGATACTTATCTGGGAGTTCAATTAACAGACCTTCCGAGGAAATTAAATCGAATTTATCATCATCAAATATCAAAGTAACGTCTATGCCTCTGTTATCGGGGGAATCATCATGCACAACAACATAATTTTTATGGTTAAGAAATTTGTCCACCATCTGCTGAACAACTTCCTTGTTTTCAACTTCGCACATTCCAAGTACATCTGGACCATTTTCATTATTCATTGATTGGATAAGGCGCGCCATGTTGTACAATTTTTTATCGAGTCTTTCTGCCGTCCATTCTTTGACTCCATCGGGAAGAAATTCTGCATCGTCTTTTACCGGATCATCAACAACATCGAAAAGGTTTTCCATATTCCAGAAAGCTACAAATATTGTGTCGTTAGTTTGTGCGGATAATGAATGATAACCTGACAAAATAAAAAATAAAAGAAATAATATTCTTACAAACTGGAGATGTTTCATACGTCACTGCTTTCGCTTAATTGGTTTTCGATGGATAAATATAAATTTAAACTTTCTTCAATAATTTTGAATGCCGCCTCTTTTGGAAGAAATTTTTCTACCACAACATGTTTATGCTCAAGTTTTTTATAATCTTCAAAAAATCTTTTCAATTCAACTTCAGTATGCGGCGGAAGATCTGAGATATCATTAATATGGTGCATTGCCATATCCTTAGCCGCAACGGAAATAATTTTATCGTCCTTCTCATCATCGTCAATCATTCGCATTACGCCGATTACACGCGATTCAATTATGCAAAGCGGATCAACATCAATTGAACAGATAACTAGAATGTCGAGTGGGTCTTTATCATCGCAATAAGTTCTCGGAATAAATCCATAATTAGCTGGGTAATGAACTGATGAAAATAAGACTCTATCAAGTCTTAGAAGTCTGCTCTTTTTATCCAGTTCATACTTGCCTTTTGAACCTTTTAGAATTTCAATTATGCTGTTAACAACGTATGGCGCATCCTTGCCTGGTGAAACTATGTGCCAGGGAATATATGATTTAGTCATGAATGCTCCTAAAATATTTTTGCTATTATTGGAAGCAAAGATACTTAAATAGAGAACAACAGGAAATGAATAAACATGTTTGATGAGGCGTTATTCAATGTATGTAACACACCTTACGCAAAGTTTTTAAGTGAGTAGCCCGACATTTCCTGCGAATGCGGGAAAAGTCGTGGCTAAGCAAAGATTTAGTTTTGCATAATGTTATTATGTAACTCACCTTACGCAGAAGTCTGAAATTGTATTGTAAATCGAAGCGAAGCTTCGATAATCCGTTAGCTAATCCCGCATGCGGGACTTCGCACTACAATTTTTGCGTAAGGTGAGTTATGTAAGACACATAATCCGTTAAGCCGCAGGTCATACGTTGAAAGTCAAAGCACATAATGTTTTGAAACAAAAGACACAAAAATAAATGGCAATCCTAAAAAACGTTAGATCGAGATTTCAGAAATAAATTATCTGCTTGCCGGAAGAACTTTCTCCGAATTTGCAATAATTACTGCAGCCGCCGCATCACCTGTAATGTTAGTAACCGTACGGCACATATCTAAAATTCTGTCAACTCCAAGAATAAGTGCAACACCTTCTTCGGGTATGCCAACAGCGCGTAAAATTATTACAAGCATAATAATACCAACGCCCGGAACCGGCGCAGTTCCGATTGAGGCAAGTGTTGCGGTTAACACGATCGTCAATTGCTGAATAAAATTAAGTTCAATGCCGAACACCTGTGCAATGAAAACAGCAGCTACTCCTTGATAGAGCGCTGTTCCATCCATATTAATCGTAGCGCCAAGAGGAAGAACGAAACTTGTAATAGATTTAGGAACGCCAAGATTTTCCTGGCAGCATTCCATATTAACAGGCAAAGTTGCCGCGCTCGAACTTGTTGTGAATCCAACTATTTGAGCCGGACGTATTCCTTTAAAAAAATATTTTATATTCATCTTTGTAAAAGATTTTAAAAGCATTGGATAACTAATTAAAGTGTGTATTGCCAGTCCCAAAACCACAGTAACTGAATACCAAATTAAAGTTTGAAGAATATCAAAACCGAATTGAGAAACAGTTGCGGCAATTAATGCAAAGACACCTATTGGCGCAATAAGCATAATCAATTCCACCATCTTAATCATAGCGCTGCTTAAGCTGTCAAAAAATTTTATTACAGGTTCTGCTTTGTTATCTTTTAATGTACCGAGCACTAGTCCGAGAAGCACAGCAAAGAAAACAATTTGCAGCATTTCGCTGTTAGCCATTGCCCCAATTGGATTTTTAGGAACAACGTTTACAAGTTCATTTAATGGGTCATAATTAACGGCTGTATTAATTCTTGCAGTTGATTCACCACTATAAACAGCGAGCAGTCTTTCTTTTGATTCAATTCCCATCCTCTCGCCAGGTTTGATAAGATTAGCAGCTACTAATCCGATAGTTATTGCTAATGCTGTTGTTGTAATATAAAACGCTAAGGTTTTCCCGCCAACGCGCGCAAACTTTTTAATATCGCCCAAACTTGCCGCTCCTACAATCAGCGATGCCAGTACAAGCGGTATGGCAATCATGTTTAGCAAGCGGATAAAAATATCACCAATCCATTTTATGTATTCGGCAATACTTTTTTCTCTTTCAACAATAATAATATTTTTTATTTCGGTTCTTTTATTATTCTGGTCAATAATAATTAAAGAAAAATCGGTATTACTTTTTCTTAATGTTCCGGCATAAGAAATAATTTCTAACTGATTTTTTGAACCGAAAGTTATGGTTTGCTTAACATCAACTTGCTCAACAATAAAATTTATTTTTTGCCAGTTTTTGAGAAGAGTATTTTTTACTTCTGTGCCGTCTTGATATGAAACGATAAGACTAAACTTGTTAACATTAAAAATAGCCCCGAATATAGCCCCCAAAACGAGCGCAATTAAAATTTGGTTGTGGAGTTTCGGTAACTTAAACTTCATTATATTCTCTTAAAAAAAGCGGCGCCTTTTTGGACGCCGCAGTTGTACTACGACACTAATCCTAAAATTAAATAAACTAAAATAGCTATAAAACTTAACCCCATTAATCCGGTTAATAAATAAAACGAATAATCGGTAGCCTTATCTGATTTAGGTTTGTTTTCCATAAATTTTCCTTCAGTTAAAATTAAAAAATTCATAATTATTTTTTCTTTTAAAGAAGGATCTTATGTGCTGGTTGAAAAATGACTCGTTAAAAATTGGTAGTTTTTTTGCGAAAAACTTAACTCGTTGTTAAGCTGTGTTGAACACGATTTTAATTTTATTTTTATAAAAGGATCCTCTTGACGGAAGGAAAAATCCGGAAGAAGATTTTTTATCTCGCTTCGCCTTTCAGATTGAAACGTAGAAGATGTGGCTTGCACAATGGCAGAGTTGGATAATTGTTCTTCGCTTGCTTTAAAAGAATTTAAATCTTCACTTGTTATCACAAACATGTGAAGTAATAAAACGACCGTGAGTATTATTCTTCCTGCCGTTAAAAATGGTTTGTTAAATTCTTTTAAAATCATGCGCTGATAATTACAATATTTATAACTTACTTCCAAACATAATTTTAATGGAGTAAAAAACCGAATAACGTAAACAATAAAAACGCTCCCGCTGCTGCTGTTAGCGCGTAGGGTATCTGCGTTGCAACATGATCAACATGGTCGCTGGCAGAAGCCATAGAAGAAACCATTGTTGTATCGCTTATCGGCGAACAATGATCTCCAAAAACAGAACCGCTTAAAACCGCCGCAACGGTAAGAGGAAGATTGACTCCCATGAGCAATGCAGTCGGCACTGCAATCGGGATCATTATTGCAAAAGTTCCCCACGATGTGCCTGTGGAAAAAGAGATAAACATAGAGGTAACAAATAAAACCGGAGCAATAAATTCTTCAGATAAAAAAACATTTGCGACTGAAGCGACATATGGACCGGTGCCAAGCGCACGGCAAGTATCGCCAATTGCAAAGGCGAACGTCATCAATATCGCAAGAGGTATTAATCCCCCAATTCCTTTCAATACATTATTAATCGTTTCGTTCAAACCCATAATTTTCTGAAACATATACATTATACTTGCAACAACTATAGCAAGCGAAACAGCCCACAATACAGATGTAGAACCCGAGCCTGCTGTCATGTCTCCGTTACCGGTAATTAATAAACTAACAGGCATCATAACCGCCATTGTTAAAATAGGAACGACCATATTAACGGCTCTGTGAGGAATTCCTTTTTTTGGTTTTAAACTTGTAATCTCTTCCGATACCACAGGCACTGCTCCATCTCTTATCGTCTTGCCGGTTTCAATTGAACGTTTCTCAGCCTTTTTCATTGTTGAGTAATCTTTATAAGTAAAGGCTATAAATCCGGCAAGCAGTACAGTTAGTATTGAGTAAAAATTTAACGGAATAGTTTGAATAAAAACCGAAAAGGAATTTGAAAGCCCTTCTTTTTCGAGCAGCCCTATTACATAAGCTCCCCAGGCATTAAGAGGGATTAAAATGCAAATAGGCGATGATGTTGTATCGCAAATGTATGCGAGTTTTTCTCGTGATATTTTAAACTTTTCAAATATCGGGTGAAAGATTGTTCCGGTTACGAGGCATGAGATTGAAGATTCTATGAATACCGAACATCCGACAAAAAAGGCAAACACGGAGGCGCGGCGCCTGGAAGTAACAAGTTTACGCTTCTGCATAAAATCCACAAAACCCTGAACTCCCCCGCTGGTTTGAGTTAATGTAATTAACGCTCCGACAAGCGCAGAAAATATTATTACCCGCGTATTTCCTTCATCTTTAAAAACATTTATACAAGCCTGTACAGCCTGTGAAAGCCCTGTCAATGGATTATAACCTGAGATTATAAACCACCCCGTAAAAATTCCGAGGAATAGAGAAAGGAACACCTGGCGCGAATAAATAGCGAGTGCAATAGCAAGCAGCGGAGGAAGCACGGAAAGCCAGCCATAATCCATAAATTAAATCCTGAATAGTTTAGTAATAATTATTGGTGCCACAAAAATCATAGGTCCGAAGCTTTGCTTACTAATTCATCAATTTCAGAGTCCAAACTAAATTTAATATTTATAAAATGCAAAAATATTTTGAGCGGAAGAAAAAATTAAAGATTAATTATTTTTTAAGTTTCCTCAGCGAATCATTCTATTGTTATTTCGGCTTAACGTTTTCTTTAAAAGTAGAGTAATAACTAAGCCTGGTTAATACCGATTCAACTTTTATTTTCGAATTGTACATTGTCATTATCTCGCGTGTATCTTCAAATGATTGCTTCATCGCCAGTATGTCTGATTGGGTGAGATATTCCGGGATTGAATCGGCATAAGCTAATTCAGAAGGTAATATGATATATTCCTTTCCTCTGTCGGTAATCCCCTTAAAAACATAAGTAGGAATGAACGTTACTTTTGAAAGATAGATAGAATCAGTTGTGAAATTTTTGGAGATGTATAAATTTAGTATTACTCCCGCATCCGAGTAACGCCGCCTCTGGTTTGAAACAAAATTGCCAAGAGAATATGCTGCAAAGCCGGTATCAAGTTTCGCTCCATTTGTTTTAAAGAAAATGGAAGGCTGCACTACATGCGGGTGTCCGCCGATGATTATATCAGCTCCGGCTTGCAAAGTTTTATCAACAACATCTTTTTGATATTGCACCGGTTCTCTTTTGTATTCATCGCCAAAATGATAATGAACGAGTACAATTTCAGCTCCTATTCGTTTAGAAACTAATATATCATTTTTTATCAATTTAAAATCAATTAGGTTAATCAAATACTTTTCCCCGGCGGGTACCGGAATTCCGTTTGTGCCGTAAGAATAAGCGAGCATTGCAATCTTGATCCCGCCAATATCAAATATTCTTACGGAGTCTCTGTCCTTTTCATTTAAGAACGTGCCATTATAATTAATCTTATTTTGTTTGATGATTTCTATTGTTCTTCTCACTCCAAATTCTCCCCGGTCAAGTGAATGGTTATTTGAAGTAGTAAGCAAATCAAATCCTGCAGAACTTAACGCTGTTACAAAATCATCGGGAGAATTAAAAAAGGGATAACCGGAATAACCTTTATCTTTTCCGGCAGTAACAGTTTCAAAATTAGCGAATGAAAAATCGGCAGATGAAATATATTTTTTAACTATCCCGTAAACATTATTAAAATTGAAACTATCCCCTTCCACATTGGCATATTTAAACTGAACGGAGTGACACATCAAATCGCCTACGGCAGAAATTTTCACAGTCGAAATTTTCTCCTCCGCATTTACATTTTCTTTAAATGCAATTAATTCTTTCTCATTATTTAAATTAAAAAAAGTGAGGCAGAATGCAGTTAAAAATATTATTAAGTTCGATGTAATATTCATTTGGTGTTGATAGGTGACATCTTTTCACAGTGAAAAATAGGGCTGAACTAAATAAGTATAGTTCAGCCTATTATATGAATTGAACTGAAAGCGGATTAGTGTTTTTCAGCTTTTCTTGCTGATTTCACATCCTGCACGTCTTTACGTACATCCTGAGCTAGTTTTCTCAGTTCGCTTAATCCTTTACGTAAGCGGGTACCGGCTGCTGCCTGTCCCTTTTCGTAAAACTTCTGGAAATCTCCTTCCAGGGCATTAACTGCCATTAACAGTTCTTGGTATTTGTTCATTACACCTCCATTATTTGGTTGATTGTTATTTAGAATTTTCAAGAATTATTTCTGCAATATCTTTTACTGCAACTTCTTCTTGTTTATTAAAATATTTTACTCCATCAGTCATCATCGTCATACAGAAAGGACAGGCAGATGCGATTGTGTCAGCATTTGTAGAAAGCGCTTCTCTCGTTCTTTCTTCATTGATTCGCCCGCCTTCTTCATCTTCGAGAAACATTCTTCCACCGCCTGCGCCGCAGCAAAAACCCCGACTTTTATTTCGTTCCATTTCTATAAGTTCTACTCCTTTAGCATTATTTAACAAATTGCGCGGAGCATCGTAAACGCCATTGTATCTGCCGAGGTAGCATGAGTCATGATAAGTTACTTTAGATGAATTTGCTTCATCTTTTAATTGTATTTTTCCGTCCGATAAAAGCTGTTCTATAAATTGCGAATGATGTACAACTTCATAATTTCCGCCAAACTGTTTGTATTCATTACCGAGAGAATGAAAACAGTGAGGACATGCAGTAACAATTTTTTTTACGCCATAACCATTGAGAACTTCAACGTTTTCCTTCATCATCATTTGGGCAAGGTACTCATTGCCAAGCCGGCGTGCAGTGTCTCCGTTACATTTTTCTTCAGTTCCGAGAATTCTGAAATTAACATTTGCTTTCTGCATCAAAGTGGCGAAAGCCTGTGTAACTTTTTTATATCGGTTATCAAACGAACCAGCGCAGCCTACCCAGAATAATATATCTGCTTCAGCATCTTGCGCCATTGTTTTAATATTCATTCCTTCAGCCCACTGTGCACGGTCATTCTGATTAAATGCCCAGGGAGTAAAATTATTCTCTATACTTTTAAAAACCGGATTTAAGCTTGCCGGGAACTCCGATTCCGTTAACACAAGATTTCGGCGCATGTCTATTATTGAATCGAGATGTTCAATCATTACGGGACATTCCTGTACACAAGCCATACAGGTTGTACACTGCCAAAGTTCTTTATCCGAAATATAATTATGAACAAGTGTTTTATCAAAAAGAACCGGATCATCTTTTCTATCAACTATTAATGGCGCTTTATCTACAGTTCGTTTTCGTATATCAACTATAATTTTTCGGGGCGATAATGTTTTACCAACTATATTAGCAGGACACGCTGCAGTACATCTCCCGCATTCTGTACATGAATACCCGTCAAGTATTTGCTTCCATGAAAACTGTTCAATATCGACTGCTCCAAAAACTTCAACAGATTCATCTTCCAAATTTAGCGGCTGAATAATATTACGGAGCGGATCAAGCCTTGCAAAAAATGTATTCGGTATTGAAGTAATAACATGAAAGTGTTTTGAATACGGCAAAAAATTCATGAATACGAAAACAACAACAATATGCATCCACCAGAATATTTCATAAAAGACAGCAGAAATACCGGAGCCAGATTTAAAGAATATTGGAGCAAAAGCAAGAGAGATGGGTCTGACTTCCCATGCTTCAATCTCAAATCCTCTATTAGCAAGCGATGCCATGTTCTGACCGAACATTGAAACGCAAACCATCATTATTAAAATTAGAATAAAGGCTGCGTCAAATTTCCCCGATTTACCTACTTCAAGACGCGGAACGTGAATAACAAATCTTCGATAAAGCGCATAAAGAACTGCAATAATAACAAGAAGCCCAAAAACGTCTTGAATTAATGTGATTGCCGAAAAAATTGGTCCGGCAAACTGCAATGAAAAAGGAGAATAAAATCCTTGAATAATTGCTTCTGCCACTGCAAATAGAAAAAGAATAAATCCCCAAAAAATTACAAGATGAAGAATGCCGGCTTTAGGATCGCGCAGCAATTTAGTTTGTGCAAAAGCAATTTTCCAAACACGATATAATCGGTTGCTCACTCTGTCGAATCGGTCGTCTTTTTTAAGACCAACCGTCATATATTCATAAAACTTATTTAAGCTATAAACAAAAAATCCTACGGATAAAATAAAAACGAAGATGAATATTATATTTTTTAAATCCATACAACCAAATTAATTTTAAGAAAAAGTAAAGACCGGGAAAAAGTTTTAATATTTATTCGAACCTTTTTTCACTGCGAAATAAATAGAGACGGAAGCAAAAACTTTTACAACTGCCCAAACAGAAAATATTGCGCCGCCAACCGATAGCGCTTCATTCCAGTTTGTTAAATAGATAGAATTAAGATAAAGCATTCCCGTAATGATTACGACAGCTTCAGCGATAAACATTGATGCAGCAATTGAAAAATAATTTTTAAATTTTTCTACGCCATAACCTGTAATAAATGCAGCAATAGGAAATGTAAGAAGGTAACCGCCTGTTGGACCGAATAATACTGCAGCGCTGAAAGTCCCGTTAGCAAATACTGGAAGTCCGGCAGCGCCCATTGCAAGATATAAAAACTGACTGTAAGCTCCGTTGCGCGAACCTAAAAATGCGCCTGATAATAAAACCATCATCGTTTGAAGTGTAAAAGGTACGGGCTGAACCGGAACTGCTATTTGTGCGGCTACAGCGGTCAATATTGAAAATGAAAATACTTTAACCAATGTTGAAGAAAAAACATTGTTTAGTGCGTATGTTATTTTACTGTTATGAACAAATTCTCTTTTTTGCATCAGATTCCTCAGTTAAAATGTTTATTAAAAAAATCAATCGTTAAATTAATTACTTTATCAAATTTTGGATTACTCCCCTCAAATGGATGTTTAATATCAAATGTATGCCCGGCTGCCGGAATTTTCTGAAATTCTGTTAAAGTTTTATCCGACCAATTAAAAAGCTGCTCTCCTTCAACAATCGGCACAGCTAAATCCTGTTCACCGTGCACTAAAAGAAGTGGTCTTTTAAGATCGGCAACAGCGCGTTTAATATTAAGAGTAGTGTCGCCGTTTTTTTCAATATCCTCAAGGAGTGATAAATTAAGTCTCATTACCTGTTTAGTGCGTTGATTTAAAACTTCAAAAACGCCTTTTTTCTTCCAGTTTTCTTTCTGACGTTCTGAATAACGATCAAGCTTAGCCACAGACGACCAAACGGCAAGCGCATCAACATCTTTTTTCTGAGAAGCAGTTAATAAAGAAATAGCGCCGCCACGACTGTGACCTACTAAACCTATTTTTTGATTTTTGGTTTTTCCGAAGAAACCGTTTTTATATGCATCGATTAATTCTGTCAGTTCACTTATTTCTAATGAAAAAGTATTTTCTGCGAACTTATCAAGTTCATCGAATTCGGTACGAGATTCACCAACTCCATTATGAGAAAAATTAAAAGTTACTACAAAGAACCCTTTATCAGCAAAAAATTTACCGAGATATGGACCGAAGCCCCAATCTTTAAATCCTTTAAAACCATGTACAAATATTAAACAAGGGGATGTTTCCAGATTTTTTAATCCGAACGCCGAAATCCTCAATTTATTATTGCGGCTGGTAGAAAGTATAAATTCTTTGCTCATTGTTGGCAAATATGAGGAATATGGTTTATAAAGTCAAGAATTTATGCTGTTTTCAAACTTTTTTGTGTACGCCTTTTTTTTCATCAATAAAGCACTTTTGGTTAAAGGTTTTGCTTTAAATTCTGGTAACATTTTGTATTAATATAACTCATTGTAAATAGAAATGTGTTCATTCTCTGGGTTGCAGCATATAAATCCTACAGCTTTAGATGCGCTTCCCATTGCAACTATTTTCATCTATTTTATTTCTTAACTAAATTTGTTTTGCACAATAGAAATATAACTGATGTCGTTTTCGTTTTATCTATCAAAAAAATATACTCTTTCGAAGAAGGATTCCAGGTTTATTAATTTTATATCCGGATTTTCTATTGCTGGAATTGCCCTCGGAGTAGCCACTTTGATTATAGCGTTAAGTATTTTAAATGGTTTTGAAGATACGATTACAAAAAAAATTATAGATTTTGATTCTCACATACAGGTTTTTTCTTATAGGAATTCGCTTCCTTCGTATATAGATTATCAGCCGCAAATAGATGATTTACTTTTTCCCAATGCAGCAGCCATAAATCCTTATGCTTCCAAACTTGCAATTATCGGTACGCGCTCAACTAAAGAGGGCGTGAACATTAAAGGCATTATTCCCGAAAACAATGCGATTAATGTAAAACATAATATCGTTGAAGGAGAATTTAAATTTGAAAATGGCAAAGTGCCGGTGCTTGTTATTGGTAGAAAACTTGCCAATAAACTTCTTGTTCATGTTGGCGATGTAGTTACCGTTTTTGCTCTAAGGAACGAGCAACTACCTTCTTTCGATAATTTACCGAACATACAAAAATTTAAAATTAATGGTGTTTTTGAAAGCGGTATGGCGGAATATGATGATCTCTACGCTTATACAAATCTTTCAACCGCACAAAAATTGTTCGACCTCGGCGATAAAATTTCGGGTTACGATATTAAGCTAAAGGATATTTCTAAAATCGACAGTCTCACTTCTGTTTTAGCAAACGAACTCCGTTATCCTTATGCCGTTCGTTCTATATATCAAACTCACAGAAATATTTTCACCTGGATAGAGTTGCAAAAAGAACCGATACCTCTTATTCTTGCTTTAATAAGCATTGTCGCGGTGTTTAATATTATCGGGACTTTATTAATGATTATACTTGAAAAAACTAAGGCTATCGGAACATTAAAATCTCTTGGTGCAACAAAAAAACAAATCATCGGCATCTTCGTGTATCAAGGCGCATTTCTTGCAACTTTAGGAATATTTATTGGCAATATTATCGCTCTTGTTTTAACATATTTACAACTCGAATTCAATTTGATTTCAATCCCTTCTTCGGTTTATTTTATGTCAGCTATTCCAATACTTTTGAAGCCTGAAGTGTTTGGAATTGTTTCGATAATTACTTTTGTGCTTAGTATCGTTGTCTCTATTATTCCAAGTTATATAGCTTCTAAAATCGATCCCGTTACTGCGCTGAGGTTCAGCTAATGGTTTTCGAACGATTCATTGCAAAACGTTATCTCGTCTCAAAGCATAAAGTTAATTTCATAACGATCATTTCAATAATCTCTACGCTTGGAATTACAATCGGCGTGGCTGCATTGATTGTTGTACTTTCTGTTTTTAATGGCTTCGGAAGTTTGGTGACGACATTTCTTGTCAACTTCGATCCGCATTTGAGAGTAGAAATTTTAAGCCTCCAGCAGAAAGAATTAAAAGACGAAGCCTTATCAGCAATTAAGCAGATTGATGATTTAAAAGGTTATTCCCCATTCGTAAGCGGGCGTGTTCTTGCTCTTCGTGAAGATGAAATGGAAGTAATTACTTTAAAGGGTGTAGAGGAAAAAAGCGCCCAACAAATCTACGGCATTAAAGATAATATTATTTACGGCGAATATTCTTTTAATGAAGATGAAACTACGGGAGTTGTTTTAGGATTATCTCTTGCAGACCGGCTCGAAGCCCTAACCGGTGATACAATAACCGTCATCTCCCCTGCCGGGATAGAAAAATCAATAACACAATTTGCTTTGCCGATGATGCAGAAGTATGTGGTTAAAGGGATTTATAGTTCGAACAACAACGAATACGACCGCAATTTTATTTTTACTTCATTGACCTCGGCTCAGAAATTATTCGGCTACGGCAGCAGGATTCAAGGATATGATATCAAACTCAATAACATTGATGGATCAGATGAAACAAAAATTAAGCTTGAAGAAAAACTAAACAGAAATGATTTCCATATTTCCACCTGGTACGATTTTCATGAAGAGTTATATACATTTATGCAGATCGAAAGATGGGGAGCTTACATCCTGCTTTCACTAATTATTGCTATAGCTACTTTTAACATACTCGGTTCGTTATCAATGTCAGTTATTGAAAAGAAGAGAGATATCGGAATTTTAACCTCGATGGGCGCAGAACAAAAATCAATATTAAAAATATTTATGTATGAAGGGCTGCTAATTGGAATTATTGGCACAGCGGCTGGCGTATTAATTGGTTACGGAATTTGTTTGATACATTTAAAATACAATATCTATCCATTAGACCCGATGCAGTACAAAATAAATTCTATGCCTCTGGATATTAGATTAGCCGATTTCTTTTTTATTACAGGCATTTCGATGCTTCTAAGTTTTCTTGCATCTTTGTTTCCCGCAAAACGCGCGGCAAAGATTAATCCATTAGAAGCAATTAAGTGGGAATAATTTTTTAACGGAAGAAGAATGAACGAAACAATATTAAAAGCCGAAGGAATAATAAAAAGCTATCAGACAGACAAAAAGGTAAAACTCGAAGTTTTAAAATCTGTCTCGCTTCAAATTGAAAGGGAAAAAATTTCCGTCATAATAGGCGCGAGCGGCGCTGGTAAAAGTACGCTCCTGCATATTCTTGGAACTTTAGATAGACCGGACGGCGGAAAAGTTTTTTATAATGAGCAAAATATTTTTTCTTTATCGGATGATAAACTTGCTAAGTTCAGAAACAAAAACATCGGATTTGTTTTTCAGTTTCACCATCTACTACCCGAGTTTACAGCTGTTGAAAATGTTGCAATACCGAAGATGATTGGAGGGGTTTCAAAAAATGCCGCGCTGATTAAAGCTGAAGAATTATTAATTGCAGTTGGATTAGAGGAAAGAATAAATCATAAACCTGCTGAACTATCCGGCGGAGAACAACAGCGAATTGCAGTTGCGCGCGCGCTTGCCAACGATCCTTCAATAATTTTCGCCGATGAGCCAACAGGGAATCTCGATTCGGCAAACAGCAAAATCCTTCACAATATTTTAATCGATCTTCGTGACAAATATGGGAAAACATTCGTTATTGTTTCTCACAATAAAGAACTTGTTGAACTTGCAGACACTGTGTACGAAATGAAAGACGGAATTTTAAATTATTAACTCACGTTACGCAATATGATCCGTTAGCTAACGGATTCAAATTTTGTCAGGGTTGTCCTAAAAGTTGCAAAAGTCATTGTCCGTTAGCTAATCCCGCATGCGAGAAAGCAATCTTTTGTTTTTAATTCAAAATTGAGATCACTTTATCCGGCAGCCGCCAATCTGCGTAAGGTGACGTATTAAAGTATTTTCTTTCTTGGCTAAATCATGGGCTTTTTTATGTAATGACTACGGTAATCGCAAACTGATAGTACTCATTTTGTTTCTCCAATTATGCTTCAAAACTCCTTTGGGGTTATTACTTGCAAATTAAATTTATCTATTCCCATAAAGGATTTCATTCTATGCGATAATTGCCCATTAAAACAATTTGCTTAAACTCTAAAAGGATTGGTTATTTTTACTTTATTAAGGACGGTTTGACCATGTTGCAAATCTTCGCTAAATAGAAGAGTACACCCTGAATTAATTGCACCTGCGATCACTAAAGCATCAAAGAACGAGTATTTATACCGATCACTAATACTTAATGCTGTTTTTATTTGCTCAATATCGGTTGTATTTAGAAGAAAGTTATGCTCAAAATCTTGAAGAAGAAGATTAAGCTGTTTTGAGGTAAAATTAAATTTCTTTTTTAATACATTACAAAATTCACTTAGAACTTGTGTGCTTATAACAAATTCATCCTCAGTTTGAAGAAGTTCTAATACTTTCTTTTGTTTTTTTTCTTCGATTGAATAGAGATAGATAAGAATATTTGTGTCTAAGAAATATTTACCTTTCATTTGCTTCTTCTCTATTAAAGCGAAAGTTTGTTGTATCAATTTTTATTTTATTAATTGACGTGAAGACTCTTTTTCTTTTCCGCTTAATCGTTATTTCCAATTCTTTTTCTCTGAAATAAAGAGGAAGAGAAATTATTTTAGCTAATTCCTCTGCTTTAACTACGGTTGTATATTCATTTGTATTCATAAATGACCTGCTTTAGTATATCTGTATTTCTAAATTAGATAAAGCTGATTTAATTTACAACGGCTAAAGGAAAGACAATCTACCTTTGACAGCCAAAAGAACGGCTTATATTTCCGTTTACCACGCTATACAGTAAATCCATTAATTGCTTTATTACTTTTTTTTGACGTGGAGTGGATTATTGACAACTGAGGGAAATGCCGCTCTGAACCACGCTTATAGCGGCGCTGGTAAAAGTACGCTCCTGCATATTCTTGGGACTTTAAATAGACCTGACAGCGGAATAATATATTACGGTGGGGAAAATATTTTTTCTTTATCGGATGATAAACTTGCTAAGTTTAGAAACAAAAACATCGGATTTGTTTTTCAGTTTCACCATCTACTACCTGAGTTTACAGCTGTCGAAAATGTTGCAATACCGCAGATGATTGGAGGGGTTTCAAAAAATGCTTCGCTGATTAAAGCTGAAGAATTATTAATTGCAGTTGGATTAGAGGAAAGAATAAATCATAAACCTGCTGAACTATCCGGCGGAGAACAACAGCGAATTGCAGT
>Ga0100385_1001279_pt1 | contig 26010 bp, 21 predicted proteins | sample CryGeymeta201509_FD_81543 | JGI IMG/M metagenome (GOLD analysis project Ga0100385, IMG submission 81543) | Groundwater microbial communities from Crystal Geyser aquifers in Utah, USA - Crystal Geyser metaG 2015-09 | ecosystem: Environmental > Aquatic > Deep subsurface > Groundwater | place: USA... | reverse complement strand
TGATCATCCTGAGCTCCGTCGCCATCGCCGTCCGCCGCGTCACATGCGTCGCCTGCGCCGTCGTTATCTGCGTCGGCTTGATCAAAATTCGCCGTGAATGGGCAGTTGTCACAAGCATCGCCGGTGGTGTCCCCGTCGATGTCAGCCTGGTCCGTATTGGCCGTCATTCGACAGTTGTCCAAGCGGTCGGGGACCGTGTCGGCGTCGGTGTCGGAATCCGAACATTCGTCACCTGTGCCGTCGGCGTCGGTGTCGATCTGGTCGAAATTTGCAATCGTTGGGCAGTTATCACAAGCGTCGCCGATGGTGTCGCCGTCGCCTTCGGCCTGATCTGGGTTTGCGACCAGAGGGCAGTTGTCGATTCCGTTCAGCACGGTGTCGCCGTCATCATCGCCAGTCGGGTTAACCAGACCAATACACGCGTCTCCAGAGCCGTCAGCGTCTGCGTCTGCTTGGTCGAAGTTGGCGACCGTTGGGCAGTTGTCGCATGCGTCTCCGATGGAGTCTCCATCGCCGTCAGCCTGGTCGGGATTGGCTACGGTGGCACAATTGTCTTGGCCGTTGGGGATCCCGTCGCCGTCGCCATCGCCCATAGGATCGACGACGTTATTCGTACCGCTTTGGGTGCCGTTATTGGTGTTGTTGGTTCCGTTATTTGTGGCGTTATTGGTGCCGTTTACACAGGCTTCGTCGCCAGGACCGCCGCCGAGTCCGCAGACAGGGCTGGATGTGCTGGAATCACTGCATGCCGCAAGTCCGAGCGCCAATAGGATGAGAATGGAGCCACTGAAGTGTCTCAAGGTAACCTCGCAAAAAAAAGATTCTGTTTTGCGATGATCCTACGAGATTAGGCCCGGAAGGTAAGGGGCGTGGCTGATAAACCGTGCACAGGTTGAATACACCTCAGTCGTTGGGGCAGCTCCATCCCTGAAGCGTCTGTGCGCTGGGTACCGGGCAAAACCCGAATCCAATCAGGTTTTGAGGACACACGGCGACGCTCGGCGGATTGGGGGGGATCTCGCAATCGTTGGCGGCCATCCCACACCAGGCGCTCGACGACTGATTGAAGTCCCAGCGGAAGTCGTGCACGACGTGATGGTGTTGGCCCCACTGGTACTCCGAAGTGGGGCGATTGCATTTGAAGTACCCGACTCCGACTTCAATGGCGCGCTTTTCCAGGACATTGCCACGATGCCCGGTGCAGGTGGGCTCTTCCATGAACCCATATTCTGCGGCTTGAGGGTCCAGATTGACGGCGATATTTTCAGCCAGTCCGTAGGGCAGGCCGGCAGCCGCTGCGCGAGCGCTTGGATCCAGCCCCTCGGGTGTGTTGTGGGCGAAATATCCACGGGTGCACATGTCGACGGCGTGGGCGTTTGCCACAGCCCAGATCGCTTCGCTCCATGCCACTGGGCCAGCATTTCCGGCCTCAAGCGGGAAGTGTGCACGGTCCAGGTTGATCAATGAAAACGTGACGCAGGCTTCAAGCCGGAATGGGTCTGCGCCGGCGTTTGCGCCGTTCATGCACTCGTAGGCGAGCGGGATTTCACATTGGCCGTCGCCGTCGACGTCGTAGCCGTCATTTCCCACATTTTTAACGCCCAAAACCGAGCAATCGTCGCATTGGTCGGCGTCGGCATCACCACAACGCGTGTTGTCGTTTGGAAATGGGTCTTGGTTATCGACGACGCCATCATTATCGGCATCGGTCGGGCTCGGCAGAGCGCAAGAGCTTGTGTCGAATTGGCAGGTCGCTGAGCATTTCAGCATGCCCGCCGGTGTTGCGGGGGTCTGAGTCGCGCAGGTTTTTCCACCCAGCGTGGCTCCGTCGCATTCTTCGGTGCCACCGATCACGCCGTCTCCGCATTTAAAGCAGGCCGATTCGTCGAATTGGCAGGTCGAGCCGCAGGTCAAAGAGCCGCTCGTGAAGCCGCGGCTTAAACAAGTCTGCCCGTCGAGTGCGGTGCCATCGCAGGTTTCGGGCCCGCTGACGACCCCGTCACCGCAACGGAAACACGCGTTGGTCTCAAACGAACAGTTGTTTCGGCAGGTGAGTGTGCCGCCATCAAAACCGAGCGAAGCACAGTCGTCAGTCAGCGCTATCGACGGCTCACAGTCTTCCATGTCGTCGATCGCATTATTGGGGCAAGACAGCCGCGTGCAGGCAGATGTGTCGAATTCGCACTGGTTCGAACAGCCCAGGTCGCCACCATCGAATCCGAGGTCCGTGCATGCTGTTTGCAGCGCCAAACCTGGATCGCACGCCTCCTGAGCCGCGACCACGCCGTCGCCACAGGGATCGACGGCGACATCTGGCGACGAGTCGGATTGCGCCGTAACGTCCTGACCGGCATCCACCCCTGAACCAAGGTCCTGAACGTCGTCAGAGAGGGTGGCATCGCCCTGACAATTCGCCAGGGAAAGAAGGGTGGCACTTAGCCAGAATAGTTTTTTCATTGGAACAGCTTAACGCGTGAATCAACGGCTAACGAGTCCCAAAGTTGGCAATCGATCAAATTGTCGTCGCAAGTGGTTGGCTGTCTCGAAGAGTCGGTCGAGTTCGGGTTTGAGCCGATCCGGAGGCGTGTTTTCGAGGTCCAGCAAGGCGAGGGGGCCTTCGACTTTTTCTTTGAGCATCACCTCAAGTCGGTGGAGCTCTCCGTGTTGCAGTGCCGCCGTCTCGGGGTTCGGCGAAATCGCAAACGCGTGGAATGAGGACCGGAAATTGTCGATCACCGCGCGAAGGCTGGTCGCCAACATCTGCACGTAGGCTACCGGGTCCGTGGGCGCCGCAAACATGAATTCATCTTGTTTGAGGGTCTCCCAAGTGGCCTGAACCTGATTGAAAACCTGAGACCACGCGGGCTGGTCACTCGATTCATATGCCGAACGCCCGGCGTTCTCGATCGCCCCAAGTCTAGCGCGCCATTCTTCGGTGTTGAGGCCCAATTGCCGTTTGCCGTCTCCGCGCCAAACGATGCGCTTTACCGCATCGAGAAGCGTCTCGAATCGATGCCATGCGGGGGTCAAATGGGTATCCCGATTTCGGTAATCGGAAACGACATCCTCGAGTCGAACCACCAGCGCCTGCAGCTTGTCTGGGTCGGTTCGGACGGTTTCTCGAATCCCGGCAATGAGGTGCTCAGTGGCTTCGCGGAACCGAGAAAGCTCATCACCCCAAAGCTCTGAACTGGCGCGGTCGCAGTCGTCAAGAAGTGCCTCGATTTCGGCCCAGTCTTTGAGTTCACGAGGAGGTGGTGGCTCGATTTGCGCCCAAAAACGCTGTCCGGCGATCTCACCTTCAGCAACCATCGCCATCGACTCATCCACCTGGATTTTTAAGCGAACAGGGGTTCCCGTCGGCGTGCCTTCAGCGAGCGTCAGATGGATCGATCGAATCGGAAACCTGGATTGATAGAGTCGCAAAATCACCGCGCCGCTATGGTCCGCCGTGTAAAATGTGAACTCGCCTTCGGCGGGCAGGCTGGACCCGCGGGCCAACAAAACATGCCTTTCGCTTCGGGTTTCCCGAACGACTTCCAGGCCAATATCCTTGGCCAGAACCGATGGATTCGACAGCGCAGATCCTGTGGGCCGCGAAGCCTCAGGTGCCCCACTATGAACAAAAAACGGGACCGATCCCAGGGGTTCACCCGCGGAATCCGAGAAGTCCAAAGTGAACCGGTAGGTGCCGGTTTCTGGCAGTCTGACGTTTTCGAATTCGAAGCTTCCGTCGTCCTGAGCGCGAACGATGGCGTGAACGTCGCCTCCCTGGTTGATGAGTGCGACGGTGCGGACGCCTTCCACGTTAAGGACAGTGCCGATCACGTCAACGCTGTCCTCGTGTGTATAGGTCGATGAGCTCAATGCGACGGTCGTGGAATCTTGCGTGATCTCCAGAGCAGCCAAGGTTGAGGCCCGCAGTGCCGCGCCAAGCGCGACGCAAGTGTCAGGTTCATCGAGCCGCAACTGGGTCGCGAGTGTCTGCCCTGCGCAGAAAGCGTCTTGGACGGCTTGGCGGACCAGAGGAACGCGCGTCGATCCGCCGACCATCAAAACGTGTTCAATCTGCGAGGCCGATACGTCGGCTCGTGACATCGCGAGCTCGATCGCGCGATGACAACAAGCGATCGACTGATTCACCAGATCGCCCACGAGCTCCTCGAATTCGGTTCGAGAGTACTCAAATTCAAGCGTGACCGGGTTGCCCGCACAATCGTCAAAAATGTCTCGTCTTGCCACATACTGCACTTCCGAGGCGCTCAGCGATTCTTTGACCTCTTGCGCCACCTTGGTGAGCAGGAAGAAGCGCGCAGCATCCTCGGATTTGGAAACGTCTAGATCGAGCGAATAACCCTGTTCAATCAGGCGCAGTCGGAAATGCTCGGCAAGTCGTTTGTCGAAGTCGTCTCCGCCCAGAAAGTTGTCCCCATCGATGCCCAGCACTTGGTATTCGCCGTGAAGACTTCGGATCACCGACACATCAAAGGTTCCGCCGCCAAGGTCGTAGACCAGGAAAATGCCGTCCTCGATGCCGTGTTTCCACGCGTGGTACATCGCGGCGGCCGTTGGTTCCTGCAAGAGACCGAGGACCTCGATGCCAGCGAGCTCACCTGCGCGGCGAGTTTCTTCGATTTGAAGGGCGTCAAAATAAGCGGGAACGGTGATGACGGCTGCATCGATGATCGTTTCGTGGTCCTCAACGACCTTCGAAAAAGTCGTTGCCGCCAGCCCAGTCATGGCCTTGACGATTTCGGCCGACACATCGGCAGGCGTCATGTCCTGACCGGCAAGCGAGACCGTTTGGCCGTTGCCCATTTTTCGTTTGATCGAGGTCAGGGGCTGAGGGTCGAGTCCTCTTCGATTCCAGGCTTCCCATCCATGAATGAAGGCCCTTTTGTCGGGATCCCAACCGAGCACCGAAGGGAAGGTCTTCCGTTTGAATCGGTCCTCCCAAAGCACCAGCTCATCACCCATCGGGCTCATCATCGCGATCGACGAATTGGTGGTGCCCAGATCGATTCCGACTGCGCGTTTGAACGTGGCCATCATTTTCCTTGGTCGTATCTGGGGATCAGGTGTTGAACAGAAACTGCCGCCTCATCCCAAACAATGACGTCAGCCCGGGTCAGCGATACAGCGGTGTTTTGGAGCTTTGAAGTGGGGAGGGGGACATTGGTACGCAATGTTGAAACCTCTCTCGCACTCGCCGATTCCGGTCTGGGATGAGCCAATAACGCGTGGTGGATGCGCTGGTCTTCCCGAAGTGTGAGTTTTTCCCAGTTGGCTTGAATCTCGGCTCTTTCGTCTGCCGGGGCTTTTTCGATGATTTTGCGGATGCGTTTTGTGAGCTCTCGACCCGATAGGCGCGGGTCGATCTCAAGGTCGTCAAACGGGTTTTCATTTTTCATCGAAAGACCTCGGGTCGATCTTGTTTTTCAAGCAGGCCTTCTGGAAACGCTCAGTGTGCCCGGCCAGATCCTCGTTAAGCGGAAACGCTGCTTCGGCCAGCTTCAAGTGGCCATGCACCGCTTTGAGCGTGGCTTTGATCGATGCCGGTCGAATCGTTTTTGCAAGGTCTTGCATTCCGACCTGAACGTCATGCAGATGCAAATACGACATCAGCATCGATGCGTTTCGGTGGCCGGGACAAAAATCCAGCGCGAGAACCAAATACTCGCGACGTGCTTCCCCGCGTTCCCGTTCGGCTCGGAAGACGTAGAGGTCTCCCAAACGTGAGTTTTGCCCAATGCTTTCACCGCTCTTGATGGTTCGGCCAAGATGCGGCGCAAGCAAGATGCCAAGGTCAACAAGTGTGTTGAAGGCTGGCGTGGTGTCACGGCCGACCCTTCGCAGGCTCCAAAGTGTCGAAATCAAAGTGCCAATCATCTCGGCCATGGCCGGTGCTGGAAAACGAAGGGCTTCAATTTGGCGCCAGGTTTGACGAAGCGGAGCCTCGATCTCCAGATCCTGTGCCGTGGTCAGATCAAGATCACTGACGGCCTTGGTCATCTGTTGTGCGACCAGCTGGCTCACACTTTGATCGTAGGCAGCCACGGTCTGGCGAATACGCGCTGCAGCCCTCTGGGCTGCTGGGGTAAATGATCGCCAGACGTCGAACCAGTCCTGACTATGGGTGATCGCAGCGGCGTCCATGTCGGCCGACGATTTTCGCAACTCTTCGATGACACGTTGTCGTCGTTCTTCGAGGGCGGGGCAGAGCAGGCCGGAAACGATTTCGGCAGTCGCGTCTTCAGGGAGCTGGGGATCCAGATCTTTGGTCAGAGCGGCTAAATATCCGCTTTCGTAAAGCTGCGCCCAGTTCGTCGTCGCCCAGCGCACGCAGCGCAGAGATTCGTCAAAACGCCGTCCCTGGGTCAGGCGATCACTGAGTTCAAGCAGGAGCAGCGCGTTGTGATGGGCCGCTCGGTCGGTGAAACCTTGAGCCTGAGCCTGATTCCATACCTCGTGATCGCGAGTCCCGCTGGTCAAGGCCGCAGCCAAGATGGGCCAACTCGCAGAGTCGTGAAGGGCTTCGGGCCAGTCACGTAGACGTCGGGTGTCTTTTTCGTTGGCCTGGAGCGCACCACCGGTCAGCAAGAGGAAGAGGCCGGGCACAACGTCTTGTGCATCAAGGGCGTTCAGAAGCGCCTGATGTGCGGGCGACCACCACTTCATTCGACTCACCCAGCCTCCGATTGGCGGAAACAAATCTGATGAAGGACGCCCTCCATCAACACTCGATTATCAATGCGACTCGATTTCAGCGCGATGTCAGCTTCCAGAAGCGCGTGTCGAATGTCTTCGATTTCATGACGCGTGAAGCGTTCGGAGTCTTGCTGGTAACGATTCAAAAAGTAGGACGTGACGCCCACTGCACGCCCCTTCTCATTGCGATCGCCGATCCCACGGACGTTTGGATCCTTGAGCTTAGCGATGATTCGGAAATGGCGAGAAATCATGGGCATCAAGCGTAACGGTGATTCACCGGCCTCGAGCATCGTCGCCATGACCTGCAACGCACGTTCGAAATCGCGCCCCCCAAGTGCATCTGTGAGCACAAACACGTTGTGGACGCGTGTGTGAGCGATCACATCACGCACCAGATCGACGTCCACGACGCGCACGCCTGTTCCACCAATATAGAGGTCGATTCGCTCGAGGGCGTCGATCAGCGGCGACAGTTCGGTTCCACAAGCTTCGATCAGATGAGCCATGGTCTCGTCGCTGAGCCTAAGGTCTCTCTCGTGTGCTTTTCGTCGAAGAAAATCCGAAATCTCGTTCTCGTAGAACGCCTTAAACTCGTATTCGTCAGCGGCCTTGCGCATTTTCTTGGTGGCCGAAGACCGCCCATCCAACGACTTGTTTCCGGTCACCGAATGGACGATCAAGACCGTCGTGTCCGATGGATCCAAGAAATAGTCGGCGAGTGCGTCGAATTCTTTGCTGGCCATCTCCTCGACATTTCGAAGGATCACGATTCGACGGGGGACCATGAACGGTAACTGCTCGGCGGCTGCTCGCACGCGGTCGCCCATGGCGTCTTTTCCGCGAAACTTGTCGTGGTTAAACGCGTTCAAACCGTCCGGAGCCGCGACTTTGATGATCGCCTCGACGGCCGAATCCAGCATGAAAGTGTCTGGGCCATGCAGGTAATACACCTTCGAAAGCTTCCCGGCTTTGAGGTGTTTGAAGAGTTCGCGTCGGTCGTTCGATTTACTCATTACCGTTCCTGAAGCCTGAATCGATTCGAAAGCTTACATCTTTGATCGCTTGTGCGGCGGCTAAATCGGTCACCGTCGAGAACGTTTCGGGTCCAGCTTTGGCGTAACCCAGTCCGGTCGAGCTCACCTGAAAGTCGCCTGAGGTCGCCTTGACTTGGCATTCGGCGATCAGGTCGGCACCGACGCTGGCGTCGAGCTCGTCCAAGCTGGCCTGGGTGATCTTACACAGGACCTGATTTTCACCGCTGGCATTCCAGGCGGCGTCGTATCCGCGTGTTCGAAGTTCACTGACGAGCAGCCGTGTAAGGTCGGCCTCGCGCATCTGCAGGTGTGGAGGCGTGATGATCGTATTTACCGACAAAGAAATCTTGGATTCTTCGAGCGAATAGTGGGCACACCCACTGATGAGCAAAAACACCAAGAACATGCGGTTCGTCATGGTCGATACTTATCAGTTTTCGCTGCAAGCGTGAACCGTGTGGTGACGTGCACGACACTCCCGCGTTAAGATGCACCCATGAAGTATCAAAGGCTCTCGATAATCTGTTCGTTGGTGATGCTAGGCGCTTGTTCTGACGATTCGTACGCCAGATTCGAAGTGGCGGGCGTCACGCAGTACAACGAATGCCTCGCCAAGGTTTTCCCTTACGAGCCGTATTTCCTGACCGCAAGGGATCGTCAGGAGTCGGTGGGGATCCTTTTACAATCCGAAGGGGGAGGGGTTCAGGGCTCAGATGTCCTGTACTTCGAAATCTTCGATGTAGCCGCGGCCAAGGCTGGGGAAACCCTCGCATTCTCGGTGCCTGGGACACTCGACGGTCAGGCGATCGGCGAGCTCGAAGTCGCGCACAGCTGTCCCGATCTCCGCGAAAGCATGTACCTCAGCGGAGAAATTCGTTTCGACGAGTTCTCAACGGAACAAGACGAGATGGTCGTGGGCGAATTGATCGGCGCCGGACTGCGAAGCATCCGCACAGAAACAGAAATAGCCACGACCCTAACGGGTTCGTGGCAAATCAAAGTGCATGATGGTCAGCCCTATGAAGAGTTCTACGCGAATTAACACGAAGATGGGTGGGCTGACTTAGCAAGTTGTGAGGGGCCTAGCTCAGGCGAGCGCGGCGTGAAGTCGGCTGGCCAAACGGCCCTTTTTGCGTGATGCACGTGCACGAGGGATGACTCCCTTAGTAGCAGCGCGATCAAGCTCTGAAACAGCCGTAATAAAGGCTGCCTCAAATGTTGCTTTGTCGCCGGCAGCAAGTAACTCCTCGAAGTTCTTGCAGATCGTACGAACTTTCGTTCGCTGATCTTTGTTGCGCGTGCGGCGTTTAGCGTTCTGTCGAATTCGCTTTTCAGCGGATGGTGAATTGGCCACGGGTGTCTCCTTGCGGTGACTCTTAATCGTTCAAATCAGTAAACTTGCTACGTGTCCGGGTCCCGGCACGAGGGGCGTGTTGATAGCACTGGGCCTAAACAGTGTCAACAGGTTGCCCTTGAATTTGACGCCGGCGCGCACACTTTGTCTACTGCTTGTGTAATGCACGTGGTAGGCCATGACTTGCTGCATAGAGAGGATACTTAATGAGTGAATCAAAGAAGCCAACTCCCCCAGAAGAAGGGGAAGGCGTGATCAGTCGGTGGCGTAGTTGGTTCGTTTTCGGATTGATCATTGCCGTGGTGCTTCTCTTTCAATTGATGAACTCATCGCTCGTCAATGGTCAGAAGCCGCTTATATACAGCGAGTTTAAGCAAAAAGTTGCGGCAGGCGAAGTGGCCTCAGTGGCACTTTTCGACACTTATGCGGTCGTGCGGCCTACCGAAGGTGGGCTCAAGACACTTAATGAAGGCGCGGAAAAAGACGACACTCAATACACGGCCTGGCGTGTTCAGGTCGTTCGTGATGATCGTGGCCTGATCGACTTGCTCGAGGCCAATAAGGTTAAATACGAAGCGCAGTACGCCAATGGTTGCGATGGCGAATCTCTTGCGGGCTGGATCTTCCCTCTCCTGATGCTCCTCTTATTATGGCAATTCGTTTTTCGACGTATGAACCTGAGCGGTGGCGGTACAAACCCCGCGATGGGCTTTGGCAAGAGCAACGCCAAGCTCAACCTTGAACAAGCCACCGGTGTGACGTTCGAAGACGTCGCAGGCTGCGATGAGGCCAAAGACGAGTTGGTGGAAATCGTCCACTTCCTGAAAGAACCCGAACGCTTCACGCGACTCGGAGGCAAGGTTCCCAAGGGCGTGTTGCTCGTGGGCCCCCCCGGCACGGGTAAGACTTTGCTCGCCCGTGCAGTGGCCGGCGAGGCCGACGTGGCGTTCTTCAACCTCAGCGGATCTGATTTTGTTGAAATGTTCGTTGGAGTAGGCGCAGCGCGCGTCAGAGACCTCTTCGCGCAAGCGAAGGCACATGCGCCTTGCATCATCTTTGTCGACGAATTGGATGCGATCGGGAAGTCCCGTACCAATCAGATGCAGAGCAACGAAGAGCGTGAACAGACGCTCAACGCCTTGCTGGTCGAGATGGACGGCTTTGAAAGCAACGCGAACGTAATCCTGCTGGCCGCGACCAACCGTCCGGAAGTCTTGGACCCCGCGCTGCTCAGGCCTGGACGATTCGACCGACAGGTGGTCGTGGATCGCCCTGATGTGAAGGGCAGGCACCAGATCTTGAAGGTGCATGCACGACGCATTGTGATGTCCGAAGAATTGAATCTGGAACAGATCGCCAAGCAGACACCGGGTTTCGTGGGTGCCGACCTTGCAAATATCGTCAATGAAGCCGCTCTCCTCGCGGCTCGTAAGGGCAAGGATTCGGTCGAAACAGCCGACTTCAACGAGGCGATCGAGCGAGTGATCGCGGGTCTCGAGAAGAAGAGTCGTCGTCTCAACGAGAAAGAGAAGAATATCGTGGCCTACCACGAGACCGGTCACGCGATCGTTTCCAAGGCGATCGAAGGTACCGATCGCGTGCACAAGGTCAGCATCGTGTCGCGTGGCATCGCAGCGCTCGGGTACACACTTCAAATTCCTGATGAAGATCGCTACTTGATGACCCACAACGAGATTCTCGCCAAAATTTGCGGGCTCTTGGGTGGGCGCGCGGCTGAGCAGATCGTTTTTAAGGACATCTCCACTGGCGCATCCAATGACTTGCAGCGGGTCACTGATCTGGCACGCCGCATCGTCGTTGATTACGGAATGAGCGCGGTGTTGGGCAACGTCTCGTACGGCGATGGCGAGAGCTATCTTGGGAATATGGGAGTTTCGAGTCGGAAGTACTCTGAGAAGACTGCAGAGACGATCGATGAGGAGGTCCAGAAGATCATCAGTACGATGTACGAGCGCACGCTCGCGATCCTACGCGAGAATAATGAGATTCTGATCGAAATGAGCGAACGCCTCAAAGAGATCGAAGTCTTGGAGAACACGGACCTGGAGGGCTTCTTGGATCGCGTGAAGCCTTTCCGCGAGATGGGATTCGACGGGAGCACCTTCTAGTGGCACTCGACGTGGTCGCAATGGCCATATTCTTGGCGTTGGCCTTCCTTGGCTGGCGATCGGGGCTGACAAGCCAGCTCATTCGCCTTGGGGCGCTTGCGGCCGTGGTTGCTGCCAGTCCTTTTGTGGCATCCGTACTTCGTGAATCCTTTTTTGGCGAAGTTACGGTGGGCGAGCCGATGATCGAGGGCGTCTGCGTCTTTGCAGCGGGGATCCTCATTTACTTTGGAATCTCGTTGGCGGGATGGTTGGCCGTTCGGACCATGAGAAAGGCCAGCGATACGCTGTCGAAAACAGATCGAGCGGCCGGTGGCTTGGTGGGCGCATTGAAGGCAGCGCTGATCGTTTACTTGCTCGTTTTTGTGGCGATTTTTGTCGAAAAAGGCCTCGAGAAAAGCGATCCGGATGACAACCTCAGGATTCGTGACTCGACGCTCAGCGCCACGGTCAAAGCGAACAATGTGTTGGCCCCCTGGTATTTGCCAAAACTTGGGACGGTCCACGACATGGTAAAAGTGGCCGTCGCGGCCAAAGAGCAGCATCAGTCTCAGATTCTGCGCGACAACTCGGTCGCTTCAGACGTCTTACGACGAGATCGCATCAAAGGGATCTTGGCAGACGATGCGTTGGTCGAGTCGATTTTAAGTAAGAGTTATGCGGAGATGCTGGCCGACGGCCGAATTCGTGACCTCTTGCGAGACGACGAAGTCATGAAGGCGGCGGATGCTGTGGATTGGGCCGCATTATCGGACGCACTGGATCCTAAGACCGAAGAGAAACCCGGTAAGATCCAGTTCGAGGTCGATTCTTAATCAGAGCAACTCGACGAATTCGAAGCCCTCGGTCGAGCCTTTTCCTTGTCGAATAATCGTGGGGTAGTCCGTCGTGAAATCGATCACGGTCGACGGTGCTGGGAAAAGATATCCCCCGTCGATCACTGCATCAACGGAATGTCCGTAAAGATCCTGAATCGTCCAAGGATCGGGGATCAATTCGCCATCGCCCAAGGTGGCACTTGTTGTCGTGATCGGGTTGCCCAGAGCCTCGACAATGGCCGCGGTGATTTGGCTGTCTGGCACTCGAATACCGACGGTCTTGCGCTTGGCCAACATGATCTTGGGCACCAATTTTGTGGCTTCCAAAACGAATGTGTAGGGCCCAGGCAACAAGCGCCGCATGATTCGGTGCGCATGATCGTTGATGAACGCGTACTCAGCGACACTCGAAATATCTTTGCAGATGAACGAGAGCGGGCTGTGCTCGGGTTGGTTCTTGATGTCTGCAACGAGGTTATGAAGACGTGTGACTGCGGCCCGGTTCATGATGTCGCAACCGATGCCGTAAACCGTATCGGTGGGGTACGCCACCAATCCACCCTTCTTGAGGATATCAACGACCTGTTGGACTTTTCGAGGTTGCGGATGATCCGCATTCATCTCGATGATCATGGCTTACTCTTAGGCAGCACAATGTCGGGCTTCTTGGGATGCGCTTTGAAAAAGAGCAGGGTCTTCCCAATATGCTGAGCGAGTTGCGCATTTGTGGCTTCGTGAAGAGCTTCTGCCGTGGCTTCTGCCTCGTCGGCATCATGAACTTTGACCTTCACAAGTTCGTGTGCAAGCAGCGCAGCTTTGAAGTTTTCGATCACGCCTTCCGAGATGCCCTTTTGACCGATCAAAATGATTGGCTTAAGCGTCTGTCCCAGACTCTTCAGAAAGCTGCGCTGCTTTCCGTTCAGAGCTGGGCTAAGTCGTTGCACAAGATTCGATGTTTCTTCTTCTGTCATATCTTAGCCTCACCAATGGTGGGCGATTTATCATGCTAATCGGTGCTTAACAACGTCGAAACGGTTCGCTATGCTGCCGCGTCAATTCGCCAGAAGCGAAGTGATGTCCGGTTGAATTGATGGTTTGAGTTAGGAGTCGTCGGTGAAAGTTTGTCCGACATGTCAATCGGTGTTCTCGGGAGGCGAAGTCTTCTGCCCCAACGACGGGTCTGCGCTTGAGGATCAAGCTGCGCGAGGCGCGCTCGCGGGAGCGACACTGGGTAATCTTGTTAAGTTGGAGCGGCTTGAGCATGCCGACGTGATGGGTGAGCGTTACTCAGGTCGCCTGCTCGAGGGTAAGCGGCCATGTTATGTAACGGTCTTTAACGCTGCGTTTTCGCCGTCGCAAAATGCCCCCAAACTTGTTGAAACGGCGAGAGCCAAGGTTGCTTCGCCTGTTCCAAGGCAATTGACGACTCTCCTTCAAGTTCAGTTTTCTCATTATCCGCCCTTTGTGATCGAGACCGCGCCGCGTGGTCCGAGCCTGCACAGTCTGCTGATCGAACGTCGTCAATTGGATTGGCGCACCGCCGCCAAGTTGACCGCGAACGTCGCGCGCTTGATCGAATGGCTGTCGGCGCAGGGCGTGACCCATCATGGGCTTCATCCGGCTTCGATCTACGTGACCGACCTTTTGAATGGCCGGGTGCAGCTTGGCGAGTGGTACAGCGAAGATGCTCAGTGGGTCGATAATCCGATGCAGACGCTCGCCGGATCGGCTGGGAAATTTGTGGGTTATGTGGCGTACATGGGGCCCGAGCTTGCGATGAAGGGGCGAGCTGGCGATCTCCGCAGCGCTGTTTATGCACTTGGCGTTCTGCTTTACGAGCTGATCGTGGGTCGTCCGCCGTTTTCGGATCCTAATCCTGCCGAAGTATTGCGCCGTCATATCACCGAACACCCTATGCGCCTTTCAATTGCGCGCGGCGGCGGTGAAGTTCCGTCTGATATCGACGTGGTTGTTCAGATGATGCTCGAGAAGGATCCGGCCAAGCGCTTTCAGGCTCCTTCGGCCATTATCGGCGCGCTGGCCAATCTATTGGGCGTTGATCCCGAAACGCTTGCACCTCGTATCGAACGCGCTGAGGAGCAGGAGGAAGACGACCACTACAGCACGATCGAAATGAGTTCGGTTGACCGCGATTCGTTGTCGGGTCTGGCTGATCTGGGCGCTCTTGGTGAAGAAGACCTGGCGAGCACGGCGTTGTTGCGACGGGTGGATACGATCCGTTCGGCCGTGGCGTTGGCAGGTGATCGTGCCACGGTTGATTCTGAAGAAGACAGTCCGGTCGGGCACACGATGATCTTGGGATCTCGGGGCACATCGACTTTGGGTGACGCAGAAATTGATGAAGATTCGGTACAAAAGACGTTGATGCTCGGCAATATTGGCGCTGCCATTGAAGAAGCTGCGTGGCGCCAAGCGAAGGGCGACGACGAACCGGAGCCCGAGACCACCGACTCACGAACGTTGAAGATGATCGCGCCTGACTTCACGGCGCCAACCGACGGAAGTGCAACAGCGGCTGAGGTCGCAGCCGAGGTCAAAAAAGCCTTGGATGCCAATTCGTCGAAAAAAGAGACCACCGCCAGTACCGTCAAAGGCCATGCCGTCGTGACCGAAGGTCAAGTTGCGGAACCTGTGGTCGAAGCTCCGGTGGTGGTCGAAGCTCCAGTGGTGATTGAAGCTCCAGTCGAAGGTGCAGTGGCCGAAGCTCCAGTGGTCGAAGCTCCGGTCGAAGCTCCAGTCGAAGCAGTCGAAGCTCCAGTGGTCGAAGCTCCAGTCGAAGCAGTCGAAGCTCCAGTGGCCGAAGCTCCAGTCGAAGCTCCAGCGGTCGAAGCTCCAGTGGCCGAAGCTCCTGCAGTGGTTGAGCCGTCCATCATCGTGGAACCGGATATTGCGGCGGAGAAGCCGACGGCCAAGTCCAAATCCAAAGAAGCCACCGTCAAACCCTCGAAGGGTAAGCGGGATAAACGTCCATCGGTGGAAATCGATGTCTCGCTTCTTGAAGAGGCTCATGAAAGAGAGGGCCGTGAATTCGCAGCGGGCGCAAGAGCCGATAAGGCGGCTGCCGCAGCGTCAGCGGTCGCGGCTTCAGTTCCCGAATTTGAGGTTGGGTTCATCGAGACAGGGAAGAAGAGCTCAGAGGCCTCGGATGAGTGGTTCGCAGGGACCACACCTGCGTGGGATGCGCAACTCGACGAGGAACACCTCCACGCCTCGGAACGAAATAATAAACGTACGATTTACATCGCGTTAACTGTTCTTGCAGTCTTGGTGTTGGCTTTCGTCGCTTGGGTCCAATTCGGCTCGTTCGATGAGGATCCTGAATTCACCAAAGTCGAGGAGGTCGTGGTCACCGAGTCCAAGCCTCCTTTCGACTTGGCTGGACACGTTGAAGCCTTTGACGCAGCCCTCTCCCAAGGTCGTTTGATCGCTCCGTTTGGAAATTGCGCTCTGAGCACTCTTGAAAGCGTCAAACGAGAAGCGCCCGCATCCGCGGAGTTCGAGACCATGCGGAAATCGTTCGTGGATCGAGCAGGCCAGGGCGCAGGTCTGGCCGACGAGGCCGGTGATTTGAACCTCGCCAGAACATTAGCTGGTTATGCCAGCCAATGGGCACCTGATGATCAGAAACTTAAGGCACGCGCAGCAGACTTGCAGGCTCGTTACGTAGGCACCGTGGTCGTTCCTGGCACCGAAGATGTTGGCGCCACTGTTTCGGATGTTGGTGCCGAAGAGGATGCCGCGATTGCTACTCCGGAAGAGGACGTGGCACCGGAACCCATCGACGAGAAAGTTGTTGAGAAGGTCGAGAAAGTCGAGAAGGTCGAGAAAACCGAGCCTAAAGTCGTGGAAACTCCGACACCAGAAAGTGACGCCCCGACGGCCGATAAAAAGGAATTGCTCGTCGACGCACGTGCCGCTTACGCCCGTGGAGATGTGAGCCGGGCGCAGAAGCTCTATGAGCAACTCGCTAAGATCGATGGTGGAAATCACCTGGTGCAAGCTGGACTTGGGCAAGCCTACTTTGATCAGGCTCATTACGATGACGCCGTTCGCCATCAACTCCAAGCGGTCAAGCTCCGTCCTGGACGTACGGAGTATCGGATCAACTTAGGCCAATCCTATTATCGGCTGTCTCGCTACAAAGAGGCGATCGCTGCATGGGAAGAAGTGCTGAGGATTGAACCCGCCAACGCCAATGCAAAGCAATACATCGAGCTCGCAAAACGAAAGCTCAACTAGACGGTTTTTCGAAGATCAGAATCGCGTTTGAATCTGGCAACGCGACCGTCTTGAACTCACCGTCATAGAATCGAATTTTCGAGGCGAGTCCGTCGATGTATCCTTGTTGAAGGTACGACGCCTCGCCTTCTGGCGGAGTGATGATGCGTGGGCCGGATAACCAAGCCCCCACTGTGTTCTGGTACTCATCGTAGGGCAGGATCCCGTACTGTTCGCGTACCTCGTACGGGAAACTCGCCGGCCCCCAGGTGTAGCAGTAGAGGAATTCCATGGCGTCGGCTGCTCCCAACCGAACTCGCTTTTCGTCGAGCCATTCGCCACAGATGGGTCGCCCTTCGAATTGCTCCTGAAAAAGCCGGAAGAACCCAGGACCTTCGGGGTCGATGAATTCGATGATGCGGGGCTCGTCAGCTGGCATGATGCCATCACGAATGATGATTCGCCCGCCTGGAGCCAACGTCTTATAACAGGCTCTGAGCAAGTCTCGGACACTCTCGAGGCGAAAGCGGCGCGGGGCGCCCTCGACCATATGTTCGACGTAGCTGTAGATTTCATGGAGGACCGAACACAGCACAATGGTGGTGACTGAATCGGGCTCAAGATGTTGTGGCAGTTCAAAAGCATCGGCTTCGATCACCGTCCAAAGACGATTTTCTTTTTCACGACGTTCTTGGAGTGATTCGACGACCACTTTCGAGACGTCGACGCCGATGATCTTAGAGTCGGGGAAACGTGCCTCGATCAGGTCAAGCACCACGCCACCGCCGGGGCCGATCTCGACCACACATCCAGGGACGGCGTAGTCGAGCATGCGTTCTTTGTCCGAACGAGCGGAGTTCATGTGGTCAAGGTAGATGCTCTCGTTGGCAATGCGGTCGAACTCGTCTTTCCTGAGGCCGTAGAGGTCGCAAAGCGTCTTCAGCGTGGCATGAAACGCGGCGCTCGACTTCTGTTCGTAAGCGGGAAGTAGCGTCAGGAGTGCCTGGGCCTCGCGTGATGCTTCGAATCGCACCGCGTGTGCCTGATGACCTCCGAGTTCAACCTCAAAACTACCCAGGGCATCGTCAGGCATGGGGTCTGCCCCAAGACAGATGGCCTCGATATCAATGCGTCGAAGCAGGGCCTCGATGAGCCTTACGCGATAGGGAGCCGCGGGATCGTCGTTGCGATCGAGGTCCCGAACCAGCGGAACGAATGTGACGTGAAACATGGCTTCAGTGTCGATCTTGGGGTCGCGCTGAGCTTGCATCAACGAGCACACGAGGATGCGAAGCTGGGCCGAGGCTGAGAGCGACGAGGTCGCGGCCTCGACGTACCAAAACTGGCATCGACACATGAGGTCCACAATCGTGGCAACGGCTGCCGAACTCAGTTCTTCGGTCGCCCGAAGAGATTCATGCGCAGGCTCACCCTTGGTGATTCGTCCCTTTCGAAGCCGCATCAGGCGGTCGGTTAGCCACTGGCGTCGCCGTTGTTCGCACTCGGCCTCAGTCGCGCCGAGCTGGTTGATTTCGAAACTCTTGAGCTCGGTTTCTGTTTCGCGAGTGGAGGTGATCGGCTCTCTGGCCAGACGCCGCAACAAGTTCTCGACCGCAACAAATTCGAAACGCAGTGAGTCGTCAAAAAGCCCTTCACGCACGCCGGCAGTGTCACAAACATTGATCAAATGCAGGACGTCGATGACGGCATCGACGGCGTTTCCTTCTGAGACCCCCAGAGACTTGGCGATCATTTCGGCTGTGCTTCGGAGCCATTGAATAAACGGCGCGAACACCGTCAGTGGACACTCCCCGCGAACGGTTTGTCCGGTCAAACCGTGCACACGTACGAGCTCAATGACGATGCTTTCCATGCATGGGGATCCCCGGAATCGTGGAAAGCGCCGTAGGATTTCGAAGCGCTGAAGAATCTGAGCCGACGCCACGTTGTGCACGCTCAAGTCGGCACCGGCAGCGGTCCACTGGGCGCGGAGCTGGTCGGTGCCGCCCTTTGAAAAATCCAAAAACATCAGGGCTGCACGAAGGATAGGCAAAAGCCCCAACTCTCCGATTTGGGTGTAGCTGGCCACCTCGGCATCGAATGCTGGTTGGCTCAGGGCGTCGTCGCGCTGGAAGATTGAGATATCTGCTTGTTCTAGGCCACGGAGTTTTCGTGAAAGCACGCGATCGACGAGGTGTTCAAGAATCGGTAGCGCTGTTCCACCGGCCACCGCTTCGTGTTCGGTGGTCACGAAATCTGGTCGATGGAGTCGCAGGGCATCAAGCTCGGGGAAGATCTGCAGCAGTCGGTTGGCGTGCGGGCCTGGCCGTGCATCACGAATACACGCAAGGGCTGCGACCAGATGATCTGCCCCTAGAATCATGGCATTTGCGAAATGATCGTCGCTCGAAAGATCGAGCCGCGAAAGCGCGGTCTCCCGCCAGAACACCTCTTCGATGAACGCATCGGGGGCATCTTCGGCGGCGATCGCGTTCAGGTGAGTCAGGACTTCGTGGGATTGATAACGAACAAGACTGGCGTCTTCGAGCGCTTGTCGCCACTCCGACCGCGGCAAGAACGCGAGTTCTTCAGCCTGCCTCGCCCACACAAAAGCGGAGGCAAGGGTCTCAAGTAAAGCCGGGTCGAGTTGCTTGGACGCGTCAAACCACGAATTCAAGGCATCAGACGGCTGAATGCGTGCGAGTTGGAAAAACGCGTCATAGGAGTTTCTGGCCACAAAAAAGCCCACCGTAGAAAGGGTGGGCTATTTGATGCCTATTTAGGCGACTTGGCAAAGGAAATTAGGCTTTTGGAGCAAATGCTGTGCATGATCCAAGGGGAGCGATTGGGCCCTTGACCACGCTGCAACCACCGCAACCACCTGGAGTGGTAGGAGCTGTGTAAAGCGCGCATTTTTCACAATGTTTGGCTGGATCAGCGCTCTTGTCAGCGTACTGAAGGCCAGTGCGTGTGGCTTTGTCGGCGTCTGAGAGTGCCGAAATGTCGGTACAATCAGCTGCTTTGGCGTCTGCTGGTGCAGCAGGTGCTTCCGTTCCGCCGCTTGCGGCTTCTTTTGGCTGGCAACCAGCAAGAAGGTATCCAACCGTGAGGGTGGTTACCGAACCAGCAGCAACGTTAAGAAATCCGCGACGTGTCAATTTTCCGTGTCCCATGAGTCTCTCCTTGTCCATGAGTAGGTGCAGTGCACCAATTTCGCGCAATTGCGCGTGAAAGCAAAATATTCATCGTTTGTCCGGGTTATCCCCGAACTGCGTCAGCGTCTGCAGGGTCCGTGCCAGAGCTGGTCCCTTTTCGATCCATACATCTGGTTTAGCACGTCGCTCCAGCAATCCCATACCAAATATGTCATAGAGCCCAAGTCGCTCCAAATGTACATACCCAATATGACATCCACACGTAGCGTTGGTGCATGCCGTGGGATGAAGTGTCTGAGCGATGTCCGAAGCGTAAATATTGCCGATTGATTGGTCAATGAAATGGCATCTTTTCGCTTCGCCGTCGCCATCGACCGTGAACGCGGTCGAGCCGGCCCGACAGGCATGGCCTTGCGAGGCGTGGCGACGAGTGTTGAAGCGAAAGAGCGGGTCGATCTGCTCCCACGCCAGGATGTCTTCTTCTGAATAATAACCTGGGTCGCGTTTATTGGCGTTCACCCACAGATAGACGTCAGCGGGAAGGCCGTCGCGCAATTCTCGCGCCTGTTCGAGGGCGTCATGGAATCCGACTACGCCAACGCTGTATTTGGCTCCGGCCACGTCCAACGCCTTTGCGCGCTTCAGAAACGCCTCAAGAGTCGTCTGCGTGGGATGAAAGGTGGTCCAGAACGCGATCTTTTCTAAGTCGCAATCCGCCAACCAGGTCGTGGGAAATGTAAGATTGGTCTGAACTGCGACCCGGCGCACGTTTGCGGCATGTGAGAGACGGACGAACGCCTCCTGGTAATGCTTTCGGATCATTGCCTCACCCCACGGAGTGAAGAGCACACCTATATCGTGGGGTTGTGCGATGACCCAGTCGACGAATCGGCTCAGTTTCTGCGCGTCATCGGCAAGCTCGGCGCGGGTGTTCTTGGTTTTCCCAAACGGGCAGTAGTCACACGCGTAGTTGCAGCTCGAGAGTGGACCTCGATAAAGGATGGACCATTTCATCGCAGTTCGAACTCATCGCAAGACTGTCGGACCGATTCCGAATAGAGCCATGGACCGATGGCGTCCGACCAGCCCATGCCCTCGCGCGTCAGGACCAAGAGATTGTCTTTTTTTGTCGCGAGGTTCATCTCGAGGAGTTCCACAAGCTCAGGGAAGTCGTCCATGGGTTGGGCCTTGAATTTCGCCGCGTAGTCGACATCACTCAGCCCCTCCGACGACAGCAAAGACAAGATCAGATAGCGCCTGCGTTGCTCTTCTGCGTTCATGGGGATGCCGTATTCCACGTGCGAGAGCCGCGTGTCTGGCCTTTGGACAAAATCTTCCAAAATATCAACGACGCCGCGGCGTCCAACGGCGTATTCACTGCAATAATGCGTGGTCGAGGTGTAGGACCGTGCTCCGGCGCCCAGGCCAACCGTGCCGTCTGCCTGGCAACAATAGACAGGGCCAGTGTCCGAACCGGCTGCGATTTTGCGGAACATGCGCATCGAAACCTGTTCATAACCGGATTCCAATAACACTTGAGATCCGTGCAAATAGAGCGCGAAACGCACGTCTTCCCAAGCGCGTGGCGAATTTCCGAGCCCGGTCAATGGGCGCACATATAGGGGATAGAGGTAAACCTCTTCGGGCTCAAATTTGAGGGCCTCTCGAATCGAGTATTCGAAGGTTTCGGGGGTCTGATCTTGAATGCCGTAAATCAGGTCGATGTTCACGGTCGGAAAACCAGCGCTTCGCATCATGTCGAGCGCGCCACGAGCGACGTCGGCCTGCTGCGGCCGTCGAACAGCTTTGGTCTCGGATTCCAGGAAACTCTGCACGCCCATGCTCACGCGATCGATGCCAAACTCACGCAAGAGCCGGGCTTTTGACGGGGTCATGGTTTCGGGCGACGTTTCGGCCGAAGCCGGGACGGCGAGCGCATCGGCGCCCATCACATCGCGCACGACCGAAAAGACGGCTTCGAGTCCGGCTTCGTCCAAATGGGTCGGTGTGCCTCCGCCGATCGCGATTCGGGCAAATTTGGCGTCGGGCAAGGCTTCGCGGGTGAGTTCCGCTTGGCGTCGCAAAACCTTTAAATAGTCGCGTTCGAATTCGAGCTTAGGCTTTGCCATCGTAAACAGGTTGCAGAAGCCGCAGCGCATCTCGCAAAACGGGATATGCACGTAGAGGAAAAGCGCGGACTGGTCCTCATCTTTCCAGACTTCTTGAAGCGGCATCGGCTCTTCGAAGGGGCGGTACGCGGTTTTATGCGGATACGCGTAGCTGTAAGCGAGGTAGCGACTTTGCGCTAACGTTTCTCTGAGTCCCATAGGACGTCCTTTTTATGAAGAAATTCTGCGTATGGAACATGCGTCACAACATCGTGTGCAAGACGATGTCCTTCGAAGCCGTCTTCGCCGTAAGCTGTGCCGTGATCGGCGCAGACAATACAGAAAACGCTGTCTCTGCGCGACAGCGCTTCTGCCAAAATAGGCAGGCAAGAGTCCACGTATTCGAAGGCAGCGGCGTGGGTGTGCAAATCATCGTCGTCGGCGCCGTCGATGTAGTGGCGGTTGGGTTGATGCATCGCTGAGACGTTGATGAACAGGAAGGCCCGCTGGTCGTCGTTCAGGCCATCGAGCCATTGGGCAGCGCGCCCAAACTGCAACTCTGCTGACTTGGGATGGGTCACGCCGAACTCGGGTGTCCACTCGGCTTCATCAAACATCGATGGAAAGACGTTGCCCAGCGGGGTTTGCTGGTTGAAAAAACCGACGCCCCCAATGCACATCGACCGGTATCCGCGATTTCGCAGGCCTTCGACGATTGTGGCTTCCTCAAACACCGCGGTCTGGGTCGTGGTGGTCTCGGAACCGCCAAATTTGGCAGCAAAAAGACGGGGATGACGACCCGGGGCGGCGGGTGTGGGCAGGAATCCTGCAAAAAACGCGTGGTGTGCGGCGTAGGTGAAGGTCCCGGGCGTGTGGCGTTTTTCCCAATCCTTGCCGATCCACGCGGAAAAATTCGGTGTCCGGCCGGCTTTCATCAGGGCTGAAGCGACGTCGAATCGCAACGTGTCCAGGGTGATGAAAACGATGTCGTGTGTGCCAACGATGGCATTCATATCAGGCATTCCATGACTCCATGTCTGGACACTAGCGCCCATCAGAAGACCCTGCAATCATGCGCCGATGGACGTCCTTGTATTCGATCTCGATAACACTTTGCTCGACCGCGATGCCGCGATGAGCGCCTACCTTGGCACTTGGGGCGCAGCGGGCTCCGCGATGCAGGAACTGCTCGTTGCAGACGAGCGCGGTTGCTCAGATCGTCTGCTTTTTTGCGAAAGTGTCTTGGCGATTCTGGATCTGCCGATGACCTCGCAGGCCCTTTGGGAACATTTGCAGGCCAATCTGGGCTCGTTTTGCTTGCCCGATCTGGGCCGCACAGCACTGATCGCCCGGTTGCGGACCCAAGCCAAAGTCGTATTGCTCACCAACGGCGGGGCGACAAATCAACGGCTCAAGTTGAGCCACTCAGGTCTTGAAGACGCATTTGATCATGTCGTGGTTTCGGGCGAAATTGGAGTTTCAAAACCAGCGCGAGAGGCCTTTGCCGCTTGTGAACGGTGGCCCGGCGCCCGCTACGTGATGATCGGGGACCATCCCACACACGATATTGAGGGTGCGGCACGTTGCGGTTGGGCGACGATCTGGATTTCGAACGGTCGCCTTTGGACCGGAACACGCACGCCGGACGCTCAGATCGATTCGGTCGATTCCGTGGAATCAGCGCTTGAGGGCCTCTTCAAGTGAACGCGTATAGGTGTCTTTGCCGTCGATAAAAACGTTTGGAAGCAGGTCGCCGAAGGCGTTGGTTTCTAACACGTAGGCGCGTTTCATCGTGGCTTCTAGCGCCACGTCGACACCGCAGGTGAGTGCGGAAAATCCGGATGCAGCAATCACGGCAGCGTCTTGGACAGCTCTAAATGCGCAGGGTTTTGCCGCTTGAAACGCCTCGATATCACCACGTTGATTGCCCAGGTGGAGGTTGGTCAACGGCGACTGCGACACACGCATAACCGTGTGTTCGGCCTTTCCAGCGACAACGAAGACTCGGAAATCAAACGCACCGCCCCGCGACGCCTTAGGGATCCACTCTTCCGCAAAAAGGCCGTCTGGGGCGAGTGCGTCGATGATCGCGCTCTGTTTGGAGGCCTCGATGTAGGTTCGGATTTTTAATGAGTTGTAGAGCCGGGTGCCTTGTAGCTCGACGCTCGTCGTCATTTGCCGCCGTGGACGACTTCTAAACGCGATCACACCCGAAGCTGACGACCCAAAGCGCGGTTTGATGAACATCCGTTGATGGTCTTTCGCCAAGGCATCGAGGTCGTCCATCGCATCGATATCCCCAAGAAAACCCGGCATAGGCGCGCCGGCATTGCGATGTCGTTCACGCGCTTGGATTTTGTCAAACATCGCCAAAATCTCGGATGGCGGTGTCATGAAATGGCCACGGCACTGGGTCAGCTCATCAAGGATGTCTTTGAAACCGTCAAACCATAAACGTTGGTTGCGAATGCTTCCACGGTCTTCCGTTTCGGAGGTCCAAGAAGGGGGAAGGGCGCCCTGGCGCCTAGCTCCGCGCCCAACGAGCTCTACCTCGACCTCGAAGTTCTCGCCGGGAGAGTCGATTCGGATGAGGTCGGCATCGCAGATTTGTGCGGGAGAGGGGTGGCGAAGGCAATCGAGCCACGAAACCACCTGAGGCGTTGGAACCCCGAGCCGCCGGGCCGCGTCCATGAAGTACGTGACCCGGCGATTCTCGGGGTTTCCAATGATCGTGATCTTCATTCTACTCGGAAACCGCCACGTAGCGGTCTTCGGGATCTTCTTCAAAATCCTGTTGATCCGAGACGTCGACCTGAATCGGAAGCGCGCGAAGTGCCTCCATCATTTCATCACTCATGTAGTGGTAATGAAGATCGAGTTTATCGAGTTCGCGAATTCTGGGGTTATTCAGCAGTGCCTTGGCGCCGTCGTCGCTGAGCGTTCCCATCGAGAGGTCGAGGACTTTGATCGTGTCGAGAACGCTGCCGCCGGCATCGGAGACATTCGAGGTGTCCCCACCAATCAACACCATCAAATCGCCTTCCGAGAGCACCGGAATGCCAAGGGATTTCGCCTTTTCCATCTTGGAACCGGCCTTTTCGCCGGCCACAAGGTAGTCCGTTGTTTTCGACACGCTTCCGCCAATCTTGGCGCCTTTGGCTTCAAGAGCGGCTTCAGCTTTCTTGCGGTCGAGTTGGAGGAGTTTTCCGGTCAGGACAAACGTTTTTCCTTCGACTTGAACACTGCCCACGTCGGCTTTTTCTGCGGCCATGAACGACTTGGCGATGGCGTCCGCGATCGTCGAATCGCGCAACCCAAGGTAGCGAAGTTTGGGCCAGTTTTTGCCACTGAGTAGGGGCCGCAGGTCGTGAATATTCGCCTGAAACCCGTAATCTTCGGTGCCTAGCCATAGCTCAAGGTGTTCCAGATTGGGCAATTCGGACTTCATCACGTCACGGATCACCTCGTTGGGAAGTCCACCGGATTCAACGATCAGCGTCTTTAACTTGGAGCTCTTGATGCCTTTCAGTTCAAGGCCCGTGCCTCCGCGGCACTGGAAATGCTCCAGATTAGGCAGCGCGTTGACCAGCGGCCCAAGGTCGCATTGTTCGATCCAGGAGATTTCGTTCTCTTCACCTGTGATATCGCCGATCATCAGCGCTTCGAGACCCTTGAAGGTCTCTTTGTTCTGCAGCAGAGCTGCGACAACCTCGGAGGAATCGCCGCCTTCGAAATCCCAAATGCCGATCACCAGCGCTTTGACCTGATTGGCTTTGGGATCTCGGGCGAATTTCTGGATTCGGTCGTGGGTAGTAACCTCGTCGTCGTATTCGCAGCGGAGTCGGTAGACGACGCCTGTAGGCTTTTCGATCCCCTTAGCGATGTCGAAGTCTTCGACCACTTTTCCGTAGAATTCCTCAAGGTTGTCACCGACCGTCATGGAGCCTCCCTGTGTTGTTGTGGGAGGATGCTAGGGGTGCTTCCTTCAGTGGTCAACGCGCAAGCGACCGGAGGCTGATTTTTCAAAACGTCTAGCTCATACGCCGTTGGCGCAGGTGGTTATACGCCGACGGCGCACTGGCGTGTGCGCCGTCGGCGTGGATGTTAATGATGGGAATTCGCCGTGATTACGGCGTCAGGCTTATTTGGCGATGATGAATTCAACGCGTCGGTTCTTCTCTCGACCGGCAGAGGTATCGTTATCGGCGATGGGCTTATCCGGCCCATAACCACGTGCCTCAAGTCGTGAAGAATCAACACCCTTTTGGACCAGGTACTTCATGACCGAGGCCGCCCGACGCTCGGAGAGTGCCTGATTCTTGTCTTCGTTACCGCGGCTAGCGGTGTGGCCTTCTACGATCATCCTTCTGATCTGAGGATTCTCTTGGACGATATCGCCCGCACCCTCCAAGAGAATCCTCAGATCCGAAGGATGATCGTCGAAGGCCACACCGATAGCCGCGGT
>Ga0100385_1001271_pt1 | contig 26173 bp, 21 predicted proteins | sample CryGeymeta201509_FD_81543 | JGI IMG/M metagenome (GOLD analysis project Ga0100385, IMG submission 81543) | Groundwater microbial communities from Crystal Geyser aquifers in Utah, USA - Crystal Geyser metaG 2015-09 | ecosystem: Environmental > Aquatic > Deep subsurface > Groundwater | place: USA... | reverse complement strand
CAACGATCCCGTGATGGCTGAATACGTGGCGGCCAAACCCGATGCCGGACTGGATCAGGCACTGGCAGATTATAAAGCCGGCCAGCTGACAACCTTTATGGGCAAAACCCATCGCGAACTACAGGCACATGACCTCAAAATAGTGTCCACGCCCTACATGATTATCGGATTCATTGTGATCGGCGTGCTGCTGATTTTCCTCGTCTGCAAGTTACCGCATACCGCTTCCGTCGGTGACCACCGCGAAGACTCCACGCTGAAGGAGATCCTGGGACGCCTCTTTACCAACCCGGTCTATCTGGGTGGCGTGGTGGCGCAGACTTTTTATGTGGGTGCCCAAATCATGTGCTGGACCTTCATTATTCAATACGCCCAGGACACCCTGGGGATGGATAAAGCCACCGCGCAGAATCACAATATCCTGGCCATGGTGGTCTTCCTCAGCAGCCGCTTCATCTGCACCTTTTTCCTGAAATACACCACACCTGGTGCCCTGCTGCTGGTCCTGTCAATCGCCGCCATCACCGCCACCCTGGGCGCAATTTACCTGCCCGGTATGGCGGGACTCTATAGCCTGATGGGCATCTCCGCCTGTATGTCGCTGATGTTTCCCACCATCTACGGTATCGCCCTCGAAGGACTCGGCCCCGATGCAAAAATCGCCTCTGCCGGACTCATCCTCGCCATCGTCGGCGGCGCTTTCATGCCGCGCCTGCAGGGCGGAATCATGGACCTGGATACATTTATGGGCGTCAATGCCACCCGCGGCTCCTTTTATTTGCCCTGCCTCTGCTTCATCGTGATCGCCGGCTATGCCTGCTTCGTGCGGATGCATCATGCCCGCCGCGCAGCAGGTCAGCATTGAGGCGACTGCCTGCCGCCTAAGGGGCTGCGCTGGCACAGACCCGCGGCGCCGTCCAGTCGCAGCCCTTTTATTGCCCTAAATCAATAGTTCATCCGAATAGCTTTTTCCTTAAGCTCTGGATCGTGGCCATATCCTGCCAGTCGGCACCACGCAATAAATTTACCTTCGGCGGGTATTTCCGGCCTTTCTCCCGTTGCCAGCTGCACACGAAGCTGCGCACAAATTCGTGACTGCCCAAAATCGCCCCGTCCGTAAAGTAGCGCACCCGGCAGCGCAGCACCGTCGCCTTGGGCAGCAGCGCATCCTCCTGCTCCAACACCTTCAGCGCCTGCTCCCGCGCAACCTCCGACAGCCCAGCTTGTCCCGCACGCTTGCCAAAGATCAGCTCCCGGTGCATTTGCAGCGCCTCTGCCACCGACAGCTTCGCACGCTCCGACCCGTCGGCATACGCCCCCCAAATGTGGCGGATGCCCTGCATAGCCCCGGTTACTTCGGCTACGGCCTCTGCATAGCCACAAAAGCGGTAATCCTTCGGATCGTCCACCAAACCCGCCCGCACCGGATTCAAATCGATATACGCCGCCACCGTCTGCAATGGATTTCCCTTCCCCTCCACCAGCACACTCTTAAAACGCTCCGCCCACAAGGTCCCGAAGCGCTCATGCGAACGGTTATACCACACCGAGAATCGCTGCTTCAAGGTCTTCATATATTCCGAGACGTCCCCCATCCGCGCCAACAGCTTACGCCGGATCGCTTCCGCCTCCTCGTCGCCACGGGCCAGCGTCTTTTCCAAAACCTGAATCGAAGCCGTCTGATACTTCGTCGGCTTCGGATGCAGCACCCGGTAACGTCGCAACAGCTCCGCATCCGACACATACACCCTCTCCGGCACCCGCAACAGCACATGGAAGTGGTTCGACATCACACAATACGTCAACACCTCCACCCCACAAAAATCCGCCACCTGCCAGATCATCTTGCGTAGAATCTCCTTCTCCCGGTCCTGAAACAAGCGCTCCCCATTTACCGTCCGTGTCATCACATGATAGACGGCTGATCCTCCACCCAATACCTTTAACCTATGTGTCCTCATGATTGCCAGCATGCACAAAAAAACGCATCTGTCCACATATTTTTGCCAGTCCCTTAATAAATAAATGTTAATTATTTAAAATATTAAATTAACTATTGATCCGGACTCGCTGATTTGCTTTTCGTTGGGATATGCCGCGTATCCTAGCAAGCTTCTTGATTTTTACATGCCTCATCACCGGATCGGCCTACTCCGGAGACAGCGAGTCCGTCGCCAGGCAGGCACCCGTTGAGCTGCCTACCCTCATCCTTCAGAGCCGCGAGACGGCCAACGAGCGTTCAGCTTCAAGTTACACGTCGCCGATCTCGAATCTGGAGTTTGATCCCCGGATCGATATGCAGTCCCGCAACATGGCTGAGGCGCAGGGCGATCTTACGCTGCGCGGCGGCATTTTTGAAAACACCGGTATCCGTCTTGGGAGCGCGACGCTGTTCGACCCGCAGACTGGTCATTACATTGCGGAGCTGCCTATCGGCCCGGAAATGCTGAAGCCGTATCAGGTTCTCACTGGCGCAGACAACGCCCTCTACGGCTTCAACAGCACGGTCGGCACCATCAGCTACGGCTGGTCCGAGATTGGGAACGGCGGCAGCATCACCGCCGGGGCCGGCGACCACGACCTGAATTTCCAGCGTTTACAGCATGGCCAGACAGTGCCACTGGGTGAGACCGGGCAGTGGCGGCTCGGCGTCGAGGCGGAATACGCCCGTTCCGAAAGCGATGGCACCCGCCGCTTTGGCGATCACGCCTTCTATCGTAGTTCGGGGCGCGTGCAGATGGTCGGCCCCAGCTCCCAGACGGACTTATTTGCAGGCTACCAGGAAAAGTTTTTCGGATGGTTGGGTATGTATACCGGTCAAAGCTTTGCCGCATTCGGCCCATTTGAAACCGAAAACCTGAAGACCCGATTACTGTTGGCGAACCACAGCCAGTCCTACGGGGATGCCAGCTGGTTTGAAGCCGCCGCCTATTTTCGCCGACATTCGGACCACTACATCTTCAACCGCTTCGCACCCAACAACAACTTTATCCATGAGACTGAGGCATCCTCGTTGGGCCTGTCCGGACAACATGCTTTCGATACAACTTTCGCGCTCAATTACGCAGGACAGGTCATGGCGGACAGCATCGATTCCACCAATTTAGCAAACAGCTTTACCTCACGCCGTTACCAGAAGTTCAGCCTGCTGCCGCAATATCAATTCCAGCTCGATGCGGCAAACACGCTTACCCTGCGCGCGGGCGCAAGCTATGATGACAGCAACCGCAACGCGTCGAAACTCTCCCTCATCACCGACGCCGTATGGCAGCAGGTCGCGCCCAATGGGGATGCCCGCAGTGCCTTTTTTTCTTACGCCGAAAGCAGCCAGGTGGTCGGCTATACTGCCACCGGCGGAGCCACCAGCACCGGCCTGTTCCGCAGCAATCCGAATCTCGACACGGAGACCAGCCAAAACCTCGAACTTGGCGGCACCCTCACCAGGCGCCACTGGAGTCTCGCTGCAGCCGTATTTTACCGTTGGGATAAAAATTTGACCGACTGGACCTTCGACAGCAACAGCAGCGCCGCCCGCACGGCCAACCCGGTGGATCTGGAAACACTGGGAGTCGAGCTGATCACCACCCGGCAAATGGGCGAAGTCGAGTGGATCGGGAGCTACAGCTACCTGCACAAGGACGAGGACTATGGTGCTGCTGCCGTCGATGCCAGTTTCTATGCCATGAACTTTGCCAAACACCGCATCACGCTCGGCGCCATCTGGCGACCCGCCGCCTGGCTCGAACTGCGGATCGACAATGAGTGGCGCAGTCAACAGGCCAACGCCCTGCGCAACAGCGATGATACAGCACTGTTCACCCACATTGGCATCAGCGTTTACCCCCAGCAGTTGGATCAGCTGGAAATATTCTTAGCCGGCGAGAACATCTGGCAGGAGGATTTCGAGGATATACCCGGCACTCCCGGCCGCAGCGACCAATATTCCGGTGGCTTGCGCTATACTTGGTAGCGAACTGGAGCGAGAGGCTCTATTGAGTTGTGAAACGACTCGAACAGGGTTTATCGGCACACCACCTCGACTCAAAATTGGATGCTGCTCGACGGCACTGGCACGCCACGGCGACGTGAATTCAATATCAAAAACTATTTGAAACCTTTCCGTAACCTCTACTCTATCTCAACGATACGATGCACTCAAAAATCAGTTTCCTCATAGTATTCACCACTGCTGCGCTGTTACTGCTAACTTGCGGCCATGCCGGGCAACTGCTGGGGCCCACCGGGATCAGTGGCACTGTCTCGGATAACAGCATCACAGTCACCAATGTGGCCGAGGGTTCGCCCGCCTACGGGCAACTGGAAAAAGGTGCAGTGATCGTGGGAATCGGGGGACAAAATTTTTCAGGTGATCTACGCCGGATGTTTGCTACGGCGATTGATGCCGCCGAGACAGAAGCTGCCGGAGGCCACCTGCGATTGCTGCTGCATGATGGTCAGACGGTTGAATTACAACTGAACGTGTTGGGCAGTTACAGCCAGACGGCACCCTACCAGTGTCCGAAAACGGATTTGATCGTCAAACAGGGCGCCGAATACCTGGCTAAAGAGATAGAAGAGAGTCTTCGCACTAGGGGCCGGTATCACTCCGGCCCTACGCATACCGCATTACTCGGCCTGCTCGCGACCGGTGAAGCAAAATACATTCATCTGGTGGGTAAAGCCCTCCAAGCCTCGGATATCCTGAAGCCCGACACAACAATCATCCGCGAGCAACTGACCGGCGAGCGCCCGATGCCGCCGGTCGGTTGGTTGTGGGGCTACAATTGTATTTTGTTGAGTGAGTATTACTTATTGACGGGAGATCCCGCCGCTTTGTCCGCGCTGGAGCTTTACGCAGTCTCACTGGCGCGGGGGCAGGATGCAGGCGGTTTGTGGGGGCACCGGATGGTGATCGACGGAAGACTGCACGGCTACGCCCAGATGAATCAATCCAGCCTGAGCTCATTTTTAGGGCTACTGATGGCGCGCAAATGCGGAATCGATGATCCCGACCTGAATCAGGGTATCGCCCGGACTTATGCGTATTACGCCAGCTACATCGGCCGCGGGGGGTTCAACTACGGCGTGCACGACCCTGACATAAAACGCTTCAATAATAATGGCATGAGTGGACTGGCCGCCCTGTGCATGGCCTCAAGCGACAATCCGGCAGGCGTACGCTTTTTCTCCAGACTCGCCGCCACCGCTTACGACAATCTCGAACAAGGGCATGCCAGTAATTTTTTCAATCCCTTGTGGACACCACTGGGTGCCAGTCAATCCGGTCCGGAAGTGACCCATCGTTTTTTCATGGAATCGCTATGGTATTTTACCAATTACCGCAGCTGGGATGGTAGCTTCCTGCGCCAACCCGGCAAGGAACGCGGCCGCTCCGGCTCGCAAACCGGCATGGCACTGCTGACCTATTGCCTGCCGCGCAAGGCACTGTTCATTACCGGTCGGGAGCAGGACCCCGCGCTCTGGTTGCAAGGCGACGCGGCGGCCGAAGTCTTGCAGATGAGTAAAATCGAATACCCGAACCAGCGCGTGGACGACTTGTTGGCCTTACTGGATTCGCCCTTCCCGCAGGTCCGGATCCAGGCTGTGTGGGCACTGCGCGAGCGCAGCCCCGAATTCCTGCCACAACTGGTTCAGCTAATGGAGAGCGGCACGCCGCAGCAACGGGAGAGTGCCCTGCAATATTTCGGGCACCGATGTCCGTCGGAGCAGGCCCATGCGCAAATTGAACGGGTCGGAGCCATGCTGCGTGACACGAAAGAAGCACCTGAGCTGCGGGCACAGGCGGCCGCTATGCTGGCCAGTCACGGCGAGGCCGCCTACGATTATTATCAAGATATACTGCAACTGATCGTGGATGATGAACCGGGCGACCACTTCCGGGATGTTGACCAATCACTGGGGAAGAGTTTGAACATCATGTGTGGCAGTCCTTACGCCGCCGGACTGGTCAGCAACAAACCGCGCTTCTATGCCGCCGCCAATAAATTGATGGAGCATAAACGTCAAGACGCCCGGTCCGCCGGAATAAAAATGCTGGCGGAAATCCAGCTGGAGGACTTTCCGCAGATGGCCGGCCCCATCATTAAGATTATCGAGGATCAGGATAATACCTACCACTCCTATCATTCCTGGCAAAGTACCATCGGCCCGGCGATCGAGATTTTATCGCATCTCAAGATTCAAGAGGGGCTGGACTACGTTGCCGGTGTTTTTGACCGCGAGGGTGGTAAGTGGGGCTTTAAGGTGCGGATGTTTTGTGCCACGCTGCCGAATTACGGGGCAAATGCCAAAGACGTGCTGGCCCAGGCGCAAGCCGACAAACGCCTGAAAAACATCGAGGATGGCCGCTTTCGCGGCATGTGGCGGCGCATGGTCACAGCCATCGAAGAAGATCCTGCGCCGGCGCAACTGATCACGCTGCAGGAAGCACTGGACACGCGTCGCTGATCGCCGCGATTCATGCACTACCTGCTCATCACCACCTTACTCTGGGCCTTTTCCTTTGGACTGATCGGGAATGTGCTGCAGGGGCTGAACCCGCTGATGGTGGCGAGTGCCCGGCTGGTGATTGCCCTGCTGCTGTTTCTGCCCCTGCTGCGTCCGCAGCAGCTGACAGGGCGTGAACAAGCACAACTCACGATGATCGGAGCGGTGCAATTTGGCCTGATGTATGTCTGCTATATTTCCGCATTCCGCTTTCTTCCCTCGCATCTGGTGGCGCTGTTTTCCGTGCTCACGCCACTGTATGTCGTCTTGATTCACGACCTCCGGCAACGGCAATTCCATGCCCGCTATCTACTGGCGGCATTGCTTTCGGTCGCGGGTGCCGCCGTCATCAAGGCCTGCGGTGGCGAGAGCGACTCGATCTGGCTGGGATTCGCGTTGATGCAGGTCTCCGGCCTGGCCTTTGCCTACGGCCAGATCGCCTACCGCGACTGGAAACTCCAGCGGTCAGGCATCCGGGACCGCGAGTGCTTCGGCTTCCTCTATGCCGGTGGCGCACTGTGCGCACTGCTCGCAGCGTGCGGCATCCACTCCGATTCCGCCGGTCTGCTGGACGCCAGCTGGACGCAGCTGGGGGTTATCCTGTATCTCGGCGCGGTCGCCTCGGGCCTAGGATTCTTACTCTGGAACAAAGGGGCCACCCAGTGCTCAACCGGTGCGCTGGCGGCCTGCAACAATGCACTGATCCCGCTGGCGATGGGCGTCTCGCTCTTCGTCTTTGGCGAAATCAGCGGGGCTTCCCTGCGCGAGCTGGTTCGACTCCTGCTGGGAGCCGCCCTGATTGCGGCAGCCGTCTTTATCGGCCAAGGCCGCAAATCACCCGCCTAGCCTGGCTGAACCCGTGGCCTCTGCGTTCGGCTCGCAGCGCGAATATAGCGAATCGATCCGGTAATCTTTTTTCGGCCCCTGCACTACGTAGGCGACTTCCCAATTACCCGCCAAATCGATACGATACCCGGTCACATAGTCATCCTGGCCGCAGCGGTGGAGATGACTGGCGGTCGCGATACCATCCTCCAGCGCAAAGTCCAGCTGATGCATCACCACCCAGTTCGATTCCTCATGCTTGAGGACCTCGATGGACTCTCCAACTAGACGATAACAATAGTGCTGTTTTGCGTGGAAGCACTGCCCGGCGCCGACGGTCAATTCGCCCTGCTCCGCATACAGATAGCACCGCGCTGCACCGGGCTCCGGCACAAAGTTTGCCACGCCCTTGAACACCCCGCAATAGCTGCCCCCGAACTGGCGATCAATCAACCACCGCCCCCGCAGAAAACGGAACACCTGTTGGTTAAGCGCCTTTTGAGTTGCCTTGCGACGCTCAAAAGGCGTTTCCCGGAAGTCCACTTTAAACGTTGATTGTGATATCAACGCCAGCCGGAAGGTTGAGCTTTTTGAGCTCATCGACTGTATCAACTGTGGGTTCCACGATGTCGATCAGGCGCTTGTGCGTTCGCACTTCAAACTGGTCCATCGACTTTTTATTAACGTGCACGGAACGGTTAACCGTGAACTTCTCAATTTTGGTGGGAAGCGGCACAGGACCGGCGACGCGGGCGCCGGAGCGCTTGGCGGTTTCAACGATGTCGGACGCAGACTGGTCGACAACGCGGTAATCAAAGCCTTTCAGGCGGATACGGATACGTGGTGTGCTCATGTTGTTGTGATTGGGTTGATTGTTGATTGTTAAAGGTTGATTGGTGAAAAAGTTACCCGGTTTTCAGTTTTCCAGTTACCGGTTGAAATGCCTAATATCTGCCCCTGGTGGAAGTCTCTAGAATCGTTTTGAGCACATTGGCCGGGACTTCCTCGAAGCGCTCGGGCTCCATGCTGTAGGACGCCCGGCCCTTGCTAAGCGAGCGAACGATGGTGGCATAACCGAACATCTCCGGCAAGGGAACCAGCGCGGAGATACTGACAAAGGCCGTCTTGGTCTTAATATTTTGAATCTGGCCACGGCGGCGGTTCAGGTCGCCCATAATGTCACCCTGGTATTCATCGGGGGTCTCCACCTCGACGTGCATCAGCGGCTCCAGCATGACCGGACTCCCCTGCTCCATCGCCTGCCGGAAGGCAAAAATACCCGCCATTTTGAAGGCCATTTCTGAGGAGTCCACTTCGTGGAAGGAGCCGTCGAATAGCGTCACTTTAAAATCAATGACCGGATAGCCGGCCAGCACGCCGTTGTTGGCGGCTTCGCGGATGCCCTCGATGGTCGGCTTAATAAATTCCTTGGGGATTACTCCGCCAACGATGCCGTTCTCCACTTCAATGCCGGTGCCGCGCGCGAGCGGCTCGACCTTGATGCGGGCATGGCCATACTGACCCTTGCCGCCGGACTGGCGCACGAAACGCCCTTCCCCTTCGGCGCTGGCGCCAAAAGCTTCACGATAGGCAATCTGCGGGCGTCCGGCTTCAGCACCCACTTTAAATTCACGGAAGAGCCGGTCCTTGATGATTTCCAGATGCAGTTCACCCATTCCGGCAATCAAGGTTTGTCCCGTTTCTTCGTCGGAACTAACCACAAAAGTCGGGTCTTCTTCGGCCAGGCGTTGCAGCCCCTCGGCCATCTTTTCCTGATCGGCCGTGGTCTTAGGCTCGATCGACATCGAGATGACAGGCTCCGGAAAAGTCGGGGGCTCCAGCCGGATATCATAGCCCTTGGTGCAGAGCGTATCGCCGGTCACGACGTCGCGGGCCCCCACCACTGCAAAAATGTCGCCGGAATAAGCGGTATCAATGTCTTCACGGGCATCGGCCTTCATCACCAGCAGACGGGAGATCCGCTCGGTCTTGCCGGTGCGCGGATTAAACAGCGCGGCTCCCTTACTCAGAGAGCCGGAATACAGGCGGAAAAACACCAGCTTGCCGACGTAGCCGTCGTTCATCAGTTTAAAGGCCAGCCCGGCGACCTGGGCGCTGTCATCCGGGGCGACGAGAACCTCCTCCCCTTGGCTGTCTTCTCCCTTCATCGGAGGGAGATCCAGCGGACCGGGCAGATAGTTGACGACTGAATCCAATACGGTCTGCACCCCTTTATTCTTAAAAGCACTGCCCGGGATGACCGCGCAGAAGCCCAAAGCGATGGTCGCTTTGCGGATGGCAGCACGCACATCATCCGCCGCAAGTTCCTGCCCCTCCAGATACTTCTCCGCCAGCGCATCGTCAAAATCCGCCAGTGCTTCGATCAACTTCTCACGGTATTCCGTGGCCTGATCCAAATCATTTTCAGGGATCGCGGTGGTGGCATAAGTCATACCGGTGGGATCAGCCGCGTCGTAGATTCTCGCCTCCATCGAGGCGAGGTCGATCAGACCGATAAAGTCCTCTTCGGCGCCAAGCGGCAGAAAAATCGGATGCGCATTGGCGGCCAGACGCTCGCGCATGGACTCGATGGCGGCAAAAAAGTCCGCGCCCACGCGGTCCATCTTGTTGATAAAGGCAATCCGCGGCACGTGATATTTGCCCATCTGACGCCACACTGTTTCGGACTGGGGCTGCACGCCAGCGACAGCACAAAATACCCCAACCGCGCCATCCAGCACGCGCAGTGAACGCTCGACCTCGGCGGTAAAATCCACGTGGCCGGGCGTATCAATGATATTGATCTGATGGTTGATCCCGGCATAGGGACCGTTCTGGTTGGTCCAGTTGCAGGAGATCGCTGCGGAGGTAATGGTTATTCCGCGCTCGCGCTCCTGCTCCATCCAGTCAGTGACGGCACTGCCTTCGTGCACTTCGCCCATCTTGTGAACGACACCCGCGTAAAATAAGATTCTTTCCGTGGTAGTGGTCTTCCCCGCGTCGATATGCGCAGCAATGCCGATATTACGCGTGTGCTCCAGTGGGCACTTACGCTTCGGCGAGTTAGCTGACGCTATAGGATGAGCGGACATAATAAGGGAAGACTGGAAAAGAACGGGGGGGCTTGATGTGAGTCGCAGTCGCCGACCCGCACCGGGGAGTATCGGGCATTACCAGCGCAAGTGCGCAAACGCGCGGTTGGCCTGGGCCATGCGATGGGTTTCTTCCTTCTTTTTCACAACAGCGCCGGTATTGTTGTAGGCATCGACGATTTCGTCAGCCAGTGCTTCATCCATGGGAACGCCTTTACGGTTGCGCGCAGCCGCCACCATCCAGCGGAACGCAAGACTTTGCTGGCGCTCAAAAGAAACTTCTAGTGGCACCTGATAGGTAGCACCACCCACACGGCGGCTCTTCACTTCCAGCTTGGGCCGGGTGTTTTCCAAGGCACCCATCACCAAATCGACAGGATCGCCCTTGGCCAGTTTTTCACTCACGCGCTGGAATGCGGAATAAACGATACGCTGTGCCACGGTGCGCTTACCGCGCTCCATGATCATGTTCACCAGGTTGGTGACCAGCGTGCTATTGTAGCGGGGATCCGGGATGAGCGGACGTTTTACAGCTTGGCGACGACGTGACATATTTAAAAATGACTAATGACTAATGACTAATGACTAATGACTAATGACGAATGGCGAATGGCGAATGGCGAATGGCGAATGGCGAATGGCGAATGGCGAATGGCGAATGACTAATGGCGAATTAATTACGCCTTGGAGGCTTTCGGGCGTTTGACGCCATACTTGGAACGGCTGCGGCGGCGTTTTTCGACCCCCACGCAGTCCAGCGTGCCACGGACGATATGATAACGCACCCCGGGCAGGTCCTTGACACGACCGCCACGAACGAGCACGATGCTGTGCTCCTGCAAATTGTGCCCTTCGTCGGGAATGTAGGCGATGACTTCAATTCCGTTGGTCAGGCGGACTTTTGCCACCTTACGGATCGCCGAATTTGGCTTTTTGGGCGTACGGGTCATGACCTGCACGCAGACGCCACGGCGGAACGGGTTACGGTCCAGAGCGCGGGACTTTGATTTTTCCTTCTGCACAACACGCGGTGCGCGGACAAGTTGGTTAATTGTAGGCATTAAAATGAGTCGTCTGATTTAGAGAAAGATGAGGAAAGTAGCGTTTCCGTTTTTCGGTGCAAGGATTTTGTTGCATTTTTTTCAGCTGATACAAATCGCGTTATTTTCGGGTGGCCCGGCCCAGACGGAGCTGGACCCTCCGCGACAGAATGCTTGCCCTAGTGTTATTAACACCTATCGCTTCAAGCATGCTCATCAGTTTTTTCGGCTACTGCTGCCTGCTCGCGTTTGCCTGGGCCTGCTCCGGCGCACGGCGGCACATCAACTGGCGGACCGTACTGGGGGCCTGTGCGATCCAGTTCAGCTTTGGCGCACTGGTGCTTTATGTGCCCGCCGGTAAGGCCGCACTGGAATGGCTATCCTTGGTGGTGGGGACCGTCATCGCTTATGGTGATGACGGCATCCGTTTCCTCTTCGGCGGATTGACGGATAGTTCGCAGAGCTTCGGCTTTGTCTTCGCCTTTAAGGTGCTGCCGGTCATCATTTTCTTCTCGTCGCTGATTTCAGTGCTCTACTATTTGCGTGTTATGCCGGTAGTGGTGCAGGTGATCGGAGGCGGCATCCGCAAATTACTCGGCACCAGCCGGGCGGAGTCGCTGAGTGCGACGGCCAATATTTTCGTCGGCCAGACTGAAGCTCCGCTGGCGATCAAGCCCTACCTGCCGCGCCTGACGCGCTCGGAGTTGTTTGCCGTAATGACCGGTGGCCTCGCCTCCATCGCTGGCAGCGTGCTGGCCGGCTATGCCGCCATGGGCATCGAACTGCGCTTTTTACTGGCAGCCTGTTTTATGGCAGCACCGGCCGGATTGTTGTTTGCTAAAATCATCGTGCCGGAAACAGAAACAGCCGACAATGCCAAGCTGGCGGAAGATCTCACGCAAAAACCGGCCAACCTCTTCGATGCCGCTGCCGGGGGCGCTACCGACGGCCTGCGGTTGGCGTTGAACGTGGGCGCGATGCTGCTGGCGTTTATCGGGCTGATCGCGCTGATCAACGGAATCCTCGGCTGGCTGGGCGGACTGGGCGGCTGGCCGGAAGTCAGTCTGCAACTGCTGCTCGGCTGGCTCTTCAGCCCGGTGGCCTGGCTGCTCGGCATCCCCTGGGAGCATGCCGTCACCGGCGGCGCGTTTATCGGGCAAAAGCTGGTGGTCAACGAGTTCGTCGCCTTCATCGAATTTGGCTCGGTCAAAGAAACCCTGAGCGTCCGCTCGCAGGCGATCATCACTTTTGCCCTCTGTGGCTTTGCCAACTTTTCCTCAATCGCGATCCTGCTTGGTGGGCTGGGCAGTCTGGTGCCGGAGCGCCGCGCCGAGATCGCCCAATTGGGGCTGAAAGCCGTGCTGGCCGGCACGCTGGCCAATCTCTCCAGCGCCGCCATCGCCGGGATGTTGATCCAGTGACGCTCGGAATCCACCGTCCGCACGGCTTTCGCCGCGCGGCTACCAATAAAAACGGATCTTCATCCGTAGCCGCAACGCGATAGCGATGCGGTCCAGTGGCCACCGTCCGCACGGCTCTCGCCGCGCGGCTACCAATAAAACGGATCTTCATCCGTAGCCGCAACGCGATAGCGATGCGGTCCCCGCCATCAAATGCCAGGCATGACCCTGCCATGCAGCCAGTCTCAATGCTTCATGCGCTCTGACTGCTCCTCGTAGGCCTTCCAGAAATTAGACCAGAAAAATCGGGAACGAGGGTCCAGTTTGGGATAGCCTGGAAAACAAGCACCCGTGTATCGCCATTGCGACCACTCCTCAACGAGTTCCTTACGCTCGGGATTACGTAAAATATAGCCGACCAGGTCGGCAAAGGCATCGCGTTCACGGTCTTTCTCGCGTAAGACATGATCGTAGGCCTGACGCTGCAAACGCCTCGGCGCGAGGAGATGATTCCACTCACGGCGCAACCAAGCGATTGCATCCAACTGATCGCTTAAACCATCGATCCCGATAAATGCAAAATGCGCGTGATTTGGCATAAGGCAATAAACCGGGCAGGCCAAGCGGTAGCGCGCTAAAACGTGAAGGAGGCATTCCCGCAAGCGAAAGTGGTGCGTTTCAGATAGCCAATCCGTCGCACGGTCTTGCACAGTCATCGTCCAATGAACGTATGCCCGGCCAAGATAAATATTACGATTCAAGCGAACGAGCTTCTGGTGAAGCTTTGGATTGGTCGAATCCGACATTGGGAAAATCAGTTTCGAATTTCCCCGCCCACGCAAGGTAAATCCGCACGGCTTTCGCCGTGCGGCTACCAATAAAAACGGATCTTCATCCGTAGCCGCAACGCGATAGCGATGCGGTCCAGTGGCCACCATCCGCACGGCTTTCGCCGTGCGGCTACATGCACGGCTACCCGAGTGAGCCGCTTTCATTCCTTAGCATTCCCCGCCCGACTGCCTGCCCAGAAAGATCCTCTGAGCCAGCTTTTATAGAATTTGAATTGCCAAATCCTTTTGTCTTACCGTTGTCTCATTCCCATGCAACTTATCGACGGAAACGCTATCGCAGAATCCATTATTCAAGAACTGACCGCTGAGGTCGGTGCACTCTCCGGCAAAAAACCGGTGGTCGCTTTCATTCGCGTCGGCGACGACCCTGCCTCGGTCTCCTACGTGCGCAAAAAAGAAAAGACCGCTGAGCGCATCGGCATCGGCAGCCGCCTGCATCTCCTGCCCGCAGATGTCTCCGAGGCCGAGCTTTTTGCGCAAATCGACGCACTGAACGCTGATACGGAGGTCAACGGCATCCTGATTCAGGCTCCGTTGCCCGGGCATCTGGATGAGATCCGCACCTTTAACCGCGTCGATCCGGCCAAGGACGTCGATGGCTTCAACACCGTCAACATCGGCAAGCTCTGTCAGGAGGACGCCAGCGGCTTTGTCGCCTGCACGCCCGCCGGCATTGTCGAACTGATCGAACGCAGCGGCATCGTCACCGAGGGCAAGCATGTTGTGGTGCTGGGCCGCAGCCAGATCGTGGGCAAACCCGCTGCACTGCTGATGATGCGCAAAGCCATCCCCGGCAATGCCACCGTCACCATTTGCCACTCCCGCACCCGCAACCTGGCCGCCATCACCCGGCAGGCGGACATTCTGATCGCAGCCATCGGGCGGCCCAATTTCGTGACTGCCGACATGGTTAAACCGGGCGTGGCGGTAATCGACGTGGGCATCAACCGGGTCGAAGACCCTGGTAAAAAAACAGGCTACCGTCTGGTGGGCGATGTCGAGTTTGAAGCCGTCGCCGCCAAGGCCTCACACATTACACCGGTGCCCGGCGGGGTCGGCCCGATGACGGTGGCCATGCTGATGCATAACACGCTCAGGGCCTTCAAAGCCGCACAATGAGCCATTCAGCAGCAACCAGCAGGCCACTCCAGCGATGGTTTCCAGCGATGGTTTCTTGATCCCAAATCGGACGGTTAGCCAACCTACGTCTTACCCGTTCACGCCTGCGAAATCGATCATCAGGCCGATCTCTTGCAACTTAGCTTGCTCAAACACATAGCCGGCACTCATCGCGTCCTGAACGGCCATACCGACAGATTTGAATAAAGTAATTTGCTTATCGTCCGTGCGCGTCGGACAACTTCCGGTCACGATTTCGGAAAGGTCGGCATCCGCCTGGATGCCCGGAATGCGAAGTTCCCCCGCCTCGACCCCCGCGGCAGCATGACCATCCACCACGACATAAGCGCGGCGCATCGCAGTCTCATCCACCTCGCGCCGGTCGGGTTGATAAGCACCGATGGCATTCACATGAGTGCCTGCGCGCAGCGCCGACCCACTGAAAGTCGGAGTGGCACTGGTCGTGGCGGTGATCACAATATCAGACTGCACCACCCCTTCGTCAGGTTCCTTAATCGCGGTGACTTTCGGGGGCACTGGGTAAATCTGCAGCTCCAGCTCAAGCGCCTCCCGGGCCGCATCGACCGGATCATAGAGAAATACTTCCTCAATCGCGCGGACCTCCATTGCGGCATGAAGCTGGGCACGGGCCTGCACCCCGGCACCAATGAGCGTCAAGGTCCGGCAATCGGGCCGGGCCAGCAGGTCAATCGCAAGTCCCCCGCCCGCACCGGTCCGGATCGCGGTAAGGGCACCCGCGTCCATAACCGAAAGAGGCGTTCCGGTCTGGTCGTCGAAAATCGCCATCAGGCCTTGCACCACTGGCAATCCCTGCGCAGCATTATCCGGATAGGTCAGGACCAGTTTAACCGAAATGCCCTCACCCGGCACATAGGTGGGCTTCATCAGCAGGTCACCATGCTCGGCGAGGAGACGCGTTCTGGGGGGCATAATGACCTCCTGCCTGGCCAGTCCGGCAAATCCTCTGCGCATCAAATCGATAGCCTGCTTCATTGGCAGCAACTGGATCACCTGGGGGCGGGTAATAAGACGAACGTGCATCTTTGCTTATTGAAATTCGGATTTGGCGTTGTCAACAGTTCGCCTCAAAGCTGAATAGGGTATTATAAGCGGTAAAGTATGCCATTATGAATTATAGACACACTCAAAATAACGAAAGCCCCGAGCCCGGCGGCCCACCACCGCTCAAGCCCGACAATGTGCTGGATTCGATCTTAGGCGAACAGGGTCCCATGCCCACCGCCAAACTCTCTCTGCGGGCGCTCGCGCTGGCGCTGGACGGCATCCTGGTGATCGCCATCGCCTCAATCATCATCTGGAAAGTGGTGCTCCCCCAGTCCCACCCCGCTGCCTTCGGGGAGCTGCTCAAGTGGTCGCAAGCGTTGACAGATTGGTATCAATCCGGCGCGGCTGGCACCATGCCCGAACCGAGTAAAACCCTGCTGCCCGCACTGAGCGTGGCCAACGAGATCCAGTTGCTGATCTGCTGGCTTTACTTTGCTCTGGGCGAAGCTTTATTTGCCGGTAGTTCGCTCGGGAAGCGCATTTGTCGTATCCGCAGCGTCAGCACGGTCACACTCGAACCGCCGCCTATGCTGGCCGGCATTATTCGCGGCGGCTTGAAAACCATCACTCTGTTTTGGCTCTTTCCTATTGCGTTTGCCGTAAGCTTGCTGGCCCTGATGTTTAATCAACGCCGCCAACTCGGACACGACCTGTGTGCCCGCACCGTGGTGATCGATGAAAAATATGCCCAGGCGCAAACCCTCAAATAAGGGAATTGCCAGCAGGCCCAGACTCCTTTCACTGTGGCCTCAAAGCTCAGCTTTTTAACCATTCAAAACATCAACAGACCGCGCGATCACATTTTGAGCTCCCAACATAAACCCAAGATTCTCGTCGTTGACGACCAGCCCATCAACATCAAGCTGCTGCAGCGCAAACTTGAGCGCCAGGGCATGGACGTGTCCGTCGCTTACAGCGGGCGCGAGTGCCTCGATATCGTCGAAGACGTCAAACCACAGCTGATCCTGCTGGACATCATGATGCCGGAAATCGACGGCATCGAAACCTGTCAGCAACTCAAGGCGAATCCCGAAACGGAGGCCATCCCGATCATTTTCATCACCGCCAAAGCCTCCAAAGAGGGCAAGCTCGAAGGCCTGGATGCCGGCGCGGTGGATTATATCACCAAACCGATCGATCTCGACGAGACCATTGCCCGCGTGCGCACCCAACTGCGCCTGCAGGAGATGTTCCGCGAAAACATCCAGCTGCAGGAACGCCTCGGCGAAGCCCGCCGGGCGGCTGCGGTAGGAGCCATTACCCAGGGCATCGCGCACAATCTGAATAATCTGCTGGGTGTGGTGGTGGGCTACCTCGACCTCATCAAAAACGGTTACGACAGTCCGGATATGGTCAAACGCAGCGTCGGGTTAATGGACAATTCTGTCAACCGGATGGTCAACATCATCCGCCAGCTGAGCACCATCGCCGGAAATGAACGCATCGAATTGAGCAAACTCTCACCGCTGAGCTTAATCGAAGAGTCCATCCAGCGCTTCAAGAGCGAATACCAGGTCGATGCCGCAGTCGAACTTCAGGCGGAGTTCACCGAAGAATTGAAGATTTCGGCCAACGCTGAAATCTTTGAAAGCCTGCTCGGCAAACTGCTGATCAACGCCTGGGAAAGCTACCCCAAGGCAACCCCTTCCGAGGCCCGCAAGATCACACTCGCCGCATCGGTCCTGCGCGCAGGTGGTCCCGCCATGCTCGAAGTAAAGGTCATCGACGCCGGCACCGGTATTGATCCCGCAATTGCCAGCACCTTGTTTGAACCATTTATCACCACCAAAACCTCAGTCGGCCGCGGCATGGGCCTCACCATCGCCCGTCATACCGCACGCAACCTCTCCGGGGAGGTGCAGCTCATCTCCAATCCCGAAGGCGGGACCACCGCCATCCTGACGCACCCCGTCTAATTATTACATGAGTATTAAAATCGTTTTTATCGGCGCCGGCCGCATGGCATCGGCCATCGTGCGCAGTTTACTGGAAAAAGAGCACTACCAGCCGGAAGAAATCGCCTGCACCTGCGGCAATGATCCAACGGGGCCCGCACTGGCCGAGGCCACCGGCATTCACTACTTTGCGGACATTACGGATGCCCTCTACGAAACCGAGACCGTTTTACTGGCCTGTAAACCGCAGGAGTTTGATTCAATCGGGCAAAACCTGGCCGATGCCGCAAGCGGCAAACTGATCCTCTCCATTCTGGCCGGCACTCCGATTGCACGCCTCCACAACAAGTTCACCCAGGCCCGCAACATCGTGCGCACCATGCCCAACACACCCGGGCAGATTGGTGCCGGCGTGACCGCATTTACCCCGCTGCGCGAACTCTCGGATAAGGATAAGACCATTGTTGAAAACACCCTGAGTTCGCTGGGGAACTTCCATGAAGTCAACGAAGAGGATCTGGATGCCGTCACCGCCCTCAGCGGGAGCGGCCCGGCCTACATCTTTGAGTTTACTGCCGCCCTGCGCGATGCGGGAGTCAACGCAGGCTTGCCACTCGAGCTCGCCGAATCGCTCAGCATCGACACCTTGCTCGGTGCGGCCATGCTACTGGCCGAAAGCAACGAATCTCCCGAAGGACTCCGCAACGCCGTGACCTCTCCGGGCGGCACCAGCGCCGCCGCGTTAAAGGTGCTGGAAGATGCCGGCTTCCGTGATCTCATTCACCGGGCCGTCGCCGCAGCCAAGGCCCGATCCAGCGAGCTGGCAAAATAACCGGGACGAAGTCCGGCCCCTGCATGCTGCTAGCCGCCAATCGTAGCGGTGAGACCGTGTTGGTCGAAGATGCGGATTGCCCGTTGCTGGAGCTGCTTTGAGGGCTCATGCATCTCTCCTTTGTCGTAGTCGCGGCCCAGCTTCTCGTATTTCTTCACGGCGATGCTGTGATAGGGTAGCAGATTGACTTCTTTTTTCTGACCACTCAGGCCCGCCACGAAGGCGGCGGTCGCTGCAAGATTTGCGTCGTCATCGTTGACGCCGCCAACCAAAGGCATGCGGATGCGGATATCCGCGCCACTGTCCGCGAGTGCAGTCAGGTTCCCGAGGATGCGTTCGTTGCCCACGCCGCAGTAGAACTTATGCTTGGCAGAGTCCATGTGCTTGAGGTCATAGAGGAACAGTTCGGTGCGTTCGGCGACTTTAAGCAGGGTTTCCGTTCTGCTGAGTCCGGTGGTGTCCACAACGCGATGAAAGCCCCGCTCCCCGCAGGCATCCAGCATTTCGTTGAGAAAATCGGCGTGGTAGAGCGGCTCGCCGCCGGAGCAGGTCACGCCGCCGCCGGATTGTTCGAAGAAAGGGCGTTCTTTCTCGATGATCGCAATCAACTCATCGACGCTACGTTGCTTCCCGGTCATTTCGATCGCCTTGGTGGGACAGGCTTCGGCGCAGGCACCGCATAGTTGGCAGAGCTCGGGGTCGGTGACGATGCCTTTGGGTGTCAGCACACAGGCATCCATGGGGCACACTTTCACGCAGCTTTGGCAACCGATGCACTTGCTCGCGGTGTAGAGCTTCTGAATGGTCGGCAGCATGCTCTCGGGGTTGTGGCACCAGGCACAGGACAGGGGGCAACCCTTGAGAAATATGGTGATACGTATGCCCGGGCCATCGTTGATGGCGTAGCGCTTGATATCAAATGTGAGGGCTTGGGCCACGCTTAGGGAGAGACAGTTATCGGGAAGGATCCATTATGTTGTTCACGCAACCGCAGCGCTTCCGCCGCGGCTTCAGTATGGATCCGCTTGGCTGAGGTTTAGAAAGACTCGTTCTCGGTGCGGTCGATGACTTCCTGCTGCAGGTCGGCATTCATGTCGTTGAAGTAGTCACTGTAGCCGGCCATGCGCACCAGCAGATCTTTATAGTCCTCCGGATGCTCTTGTGCGGCACGTAATGTGGCGGTATCGACGATATTAAACTGGATGTGGTGCCCGCCGAGTTTGAAGTAAGTGCGTATCAGCTGGCCGAGTTTGGCGATATCAGAGTCACGCTTAAGCATGCTGGGCAGGAAGCGTTGGTTGAGCAGCGTGCCGCCGGAGCGCGTGTGGTCGAGTTTGGTCAGCGAGCGGATGACTGCGGAAGGGCCGTTGACGTCACAACCGTGCGAGGGCGAAGTGCCGTCGGAGATGGATTTTCCAGCCAGGCGGCCGTTGGGAGTGGCTCCCATTACTTTGCCGAAGTAGATGTGGCAGGTGGTGGAAAGCATGTTCAGATGGAATGCCTCGCCCTTGATGTTGGGCTTGCCGTCGATGGCCTGGATGAGGTCGTCGTAAACGCGCAGGGCAATATCGTCTGCCTCGTTAGCATCATTACCGAAGAAAGGCGTGCGGTTGATGATGGTCTGGCGCATGACTTCTGCGCCTTCAAAGTTCCTGGCCACGGCGCTGAGAACTTCATCCATGGTGTAGCGCCTACTCTCAAAGACGTGTTTTTTCAGGGTGGACAGGCTGTCCGTGACGGTCGCCAGCCCCGTGCACTGGATGTAGTTCGTGTTGTAGCGCGGACCGGCATCGTAATAGTCGCGCCCCTTGGAGATGCAGTCCTCGATCACGACCGAGAGGAATGGCGCCGGCGCATACTTGGCAAACATGCGGTCGATGTAGTTGCTGACACGGATCTTCACATCGACAACAAAATTGAGTTGCTTCAGGAAGGCTGCGTAAAGCGCTTCGTAAGTTTCAAAGCTGCGCGGGTCACCGGTTTCAATACCGGCGACTTTGCCGGTGACCGGGTCGATGCCGTTGTTGAGCGTCACTTCCAATATCTTAGGGACATTGAGGTAGCCGGTGAGCACGTAGGCTTCTTTGCCAAAGGCACCCACCTCGATGCAACCGGAGCAACCGCCTTCGCGGGCATCCTCCAGGGTTTTACCCATTTGGGTCATCTCCTTGATGTAGGTTTCCGGATTGAAGATGGAGGGATAGCCGTGCCCTTGACGGATCACTTTAGCGGCGGCGTGGAGGAACTTGTCCGGGGTGACTTCGGCGATGTGCACGGAGTTACCCGGTTGGAGAATGTGAAGTTCTTCGACGATCTCCAGCATGATGTCAGAGACCTCGCTGGTGCCATCCTGCCCGGCAGGGGTGACGCCGCCGATGTTGATATTCGTAAAGTCGTTATAGGTGCCACTTTCCCTGGCGGTGATACCTACCTTCGGCGGGGCGGTCTGGTTGTTCACCTTGATCCAAAAACAGCTGAGCAACTCCTTGGCCTCATCTCTGGTGAGGGTGCCTGCGGCAATCTCCTTTTCGTAGAATGGGGCGAGGTGCTGATCGAAGTGGCCGGGGTTCATGGCATCCCAGCCGTTGAGTTCGGTGATGGTGCCGAGATGGACGAACCAATACATCTGGATGGCCTCCCAAAAGGTGCGCGGGGCGTTGGCCGGCACCCAGCGACAGACTTCGGCGATTTTCAGCAACTCGGCTTTGCGCGTGGGATCGGTTTCGGAAAGTGCTTTTTCCGCGGCGAGATCGGCGTGGCGTTGGGCGAAAACAATTATGGCATCGCAGGCGAGGTCCATTGCCTTGAGTTGCTCGGCCTTATCGGTTGCCTCTGGATCGTTGATATAGTCGAGACGATCCAGGTGCTGCTTGATCTCGAGTTTGAAGTCAAGCATGCCCAGCTGGTATATTTTGCCGTCCAGCGCGGTATGACCGGGAGCGCGTTGCTCCATGAATTCGGTAAACAGCCCGGCCTCGTAGGCGCGGCGCCACTCGTCGGGAACGTGATTGAAGATGCGTTCCCTTTGGGTGCGCCCCTGCCAGTAAGGGATGACTTCGCGCGCGTAGGTGTCGATGTCCTCCTGGCTGATGGTGTAGGGCTGTTGCTCGCGCTGGTTGAGCCCGTAGAAGTCTTCCACACTATGGCAGGTGAGTTCGGGGAAAGTGGGGACGCATTTTGGCGCGGGACCGCGTTCTCCGACGATGAGTTCGTCATCGCCCAGATAGAGCGCTTTCTGCTGACAGTGGTCGAGGAATTGCAGGGCGCGCATCATCGGCACGGAGTATTTGCCGTTGTTTTCCCGGTAGAAGGCAGTCTGATGCAATGCCCGCTCGATGCTCAGGGATGGCACCGTCTCGAAACTGAGTTTACGCAGGCGCTGGATGCGGGGGTTCATGCCCGGGCCAATCGCACCGGCCCGTCTGGCATCGTAAAAGTTGCCTTCGGCTTGCGCCGGGCGTTCGGCGACCGTGTTGGTTTCGACTTTACCTTTGATTTCTTTGATCGATTGCATGGCTGGTTTGGGCTTAAGACTAGTCCATATAGGGATAGCGGTAGTTGGTCGGAGGGACGAATGTTTCCTTAATGGTGCGGGTGGAGACCCAGCGTTGCAGGTTGATGGGTGATCCAGCCTTGTCGTTGGTGCCCGAACCGCGACCACCGCCGAAGGGCTGCTGGCCGACAACTGCACCGGTAGGCTTGTCGTTGATGTAGAAGTTGCCGGCGCAATGACGTAGCGCGTCCACCGCTTCCACGATGGCGTAGCGGTCTTGCGCCCAGATGCACCCGGTCAGGGCGTAAATCCCCGTTTCATCACAAAGCTTGAGGGCCTCGGAGAACTGGTCGTCTGGATAAATGTAGGCGGTGAGGACGGGGGCGAAGATCTCTTCCACCATGGTTTCGTAGCCTGGGTTGGTGGTGACGATGAGCGTGGGCTCGATAAAGTAACCGACGCTGTCATCACCATTGCCCCCGGCAATGATTTCTGCCTCGTCCGAGGATTTGGCATGGTCGATGTAGCCCATGGTCTTGTCGAAGGCCTTCTTGTCGATGACGGCGTTCATGAAGTTACTGAAATCCTGAACCGGTCCCATTTTGATGGAAGCGATTTCTGCGGCAAGCTTATCCTTGATCGCGCTCCAGAGACTTTTGGGGAGATACATGCGTGAGAGTGCGGAGCACTTCTGGCCCTGATATTCGTAGGCACCACGGATAATTGCAGTGACGAGGGCATCCGGGTCGGCGGAAGGGTGCGCGACCAGAAAGTCCTTGCCACCGGTCTCTCCGACAATGCGCGGGTAACTGCGGTAATGCTGAATATTGTCGCCGATGGTTTTCCACATGCTCTGGAAGATGGCAGTGCTGCCCGTGAAATGCAGCCCGGCGAAATGCCGGGAAGCGAATACCGGGTCGCCGACATCGGCCCCGGAACCGGGAACGAAATTGATGACACCATCGGGTAGGCCTGCTTCCTGCAGCAGTTTCATCAGCAAATAGGAGGAGAAGACTGAAGCGGAGGAAGGTTTCCAAATCGCCACGTTGCCCATCATGGCCGGGGCCGTGGGTAGATTACCAGATATGGCGGTAAAGTTGAAGGGCGCGACGGCAAAGACAAAGCCTTCGAGTGGACGATGCTCCAGCGCATTGAGCATACCGGTTGGGGAGTGCAGTGGTTGCTGCTGGTAGAGTTCCTGCGTGAAGTAAGCGTTGAAGCGCCAGAAATCAATCAGCTCACAGGCACTGTCGATTTCCGCCTGATAGGCGGACTTGCTCTGGTTGAGCATCGTGGCGGCGTTCAGGGTGTAGCGGTATTTTGTCGCCAGTAGTTCAGCCGCCTTCATGAAGATGCGCGCGCGCTGCTGATAGGGCATGTTCTCCCATTCTTTTTTCGCCGCCATGCAGGCATCGATCGCCATTTCGACTTCTTTACGGCCGGCATTGTGGTAATGACCGAGGACTTTCGAATGGTCGTGCGGCTGGATGCATGGCTTGGTCACACCAGTGCGGATCTCTTGCCCACCGATAATGATGGGGATGTCCAGACTTGCTGCGGCGAGGCGGTTCAGTTCGTCCTGGAGCTGCGCTCTTTCAGTGGAGCCTACTGCATAAGACAGCACAGGTTCGTTAACAGGCAGCGGGAGGTTGCTAATTGTATTTTGCATGTGGAATAAGGATGGGGTCCGGTATCCACATTAGCTAGATTAATGCTGAAACATTTGTCGATAAGAAAATGTGTATCTTATTTACCTCAAAAACGACTACACAAAAACGTTTTTTGTATAAGTTGAGCCGCGATTCTGCCCAAGGCTACCGGGCAGACCGTGGATGCATCAGGGTGCGACGGGTGCCTGCGGCATTGCGGGCGTCACTGGCATTGCCGGAGCAGCACTGCCGCTCCCCATGCCCTGCCCCATCATCATCAACCCCATCAACGGCATCATGGCACCCTGCAGCGCCTGATCAAACTGCGCCTGGGTCTCCGCTGCTTCAATCTGCGTGAGCACACCGTCAATCATGGTGAAAACATTTAAAATCCGGGGTTTCTGCTCGGCCAGTTGCTCGGGGTTGATTGCTTCGAGTTTGCTGCGGGTCTCGGCAATTTGTGCGGCCCATCCTTCTGCCAGCTCTTGCGGCACCCAGCGGTCTTCGACTTTGAGAAAGCTCTCGGACTCGACTTCCTGACCGGGAACCGCCAGCTCCAGTAACGCCTGGTCCCCGGTACCTTCCACATAGTTGACGGTCATCTGGCTGAGACTGGTCAAAAATGAATCTCCGCGCTCGGGATCCAGCTTGGCCAGGGCATCCATATCCGCCAGCAAAGCGGAAACTGTTGTCTCGAAGAATGCAGCTCCGTCAAAGCTTTGCATGCCGCCCGCCGTCGCCAGCGGACTCGCAGTCAGCGTATCGATGATCTTTTTAAGCGAGGGCCAGGCCGTGCGTATCTGAGCGGCCGAACCGCCCTCTGCGGAGGGGCCGCCGGCCAGCTTTGATTCGAAAACAAAATTCTGCTGCTGGTCCAGCACCGCCGCCGCACGGGCCAGCGTGGCAAAAGTATGGTCATAAATTTCCGCATCCAGCTTGGTTCCGGCCAAGCGGGCGATCGCGTTCACATCCTGCTGGTAACTGGCCGGCATGGCTTGCCATAGCACCGTACCGTTACCTTTGGCCAGCTCTCCGGCGACATACTGAATGGCCGCGTCCGGCGACTCGGGCATATCACCTGCCGCCGCAGAGTCGGCTTGCGGGCCGCAGCCAATAAAACTTACGGCAGCCGTCAAGAGCAGCGCCGGAGTGATGCGAAAGGAAATTTTCATGTTGGGTGGTCAGTTCTCAGGGCGAAAAAAGCGCCGTGATCGTTTTACAATCACGGCGCGAGAAACTTTTCAGCTGACGGTGGCCGCCAGCATTTCCTCGCGGGCTTTCTCAGCCAGCGGTGTGCTCAGGTAGCGTTCCCCGAAGCTGCAGCCGATGGTGACAATGGTCTTGCCCGCCATCTCGGGTCGTTTGGCCAGTTGCAGGGCGGCCCAGACGTTGGCGCCGGTGGAAATACCACCGAGGATCCCGTCTTTTTCTGCCAGCGAACGGGCGGTGGCGAAGGCATCTTCATTCGAGACCTGAATGATGTCATCAATCACATCGACGTTGCAGTTTTTCGGAATAAAACCCGCGCCGATGCCCTGGATCTTGTGCGGGCCGGGTTCACCTCCGGACAGCACGGGGCTGGCTGCGGGTTCAACCGCAACTGTAAAGAGTTCTTTGCGCGACTTGATCACCTCGGACACCCCGGTAATCGTGCCGCCGGTGCCCACCCCGGCCACGAAGGCATCAATGTTCCCATCAGTCGCCGCCCAGATTTCCTCTGCGGTGGTCCGGCGGTGGATCTCGGGATTGGCCGGGTTCTCAAATTGCTGCGGCATGAAGGCCTTTTCGCCATATTGCTCCACCAGTTCGCCGGCGCGGGCAATCGCGCCCGGCATGCCCTTCGGCCCCGGGGTCAACACAATCTCGGCCCCCAGCATGCGCAAGAGCACCCGGCGCTCGACCGACATGGTCTCGGGCATGGTCAGAATCAGCCTGTAGCCCCTGGCGGCACAGACAAAGGCCAGCGCGATTCCGGTATTGCCGGATGTCGGCTCGATCACGATGCTGTCCGCATTGAGCTTACCCGCATGCTCAGCCGCCTCGATCATCGCGCGTCCGATCCGGTCCTTCACACTGGACAGGGGATTGAAAAATTCACATTTCAGGTAGATATCGGCGGCGGCACCGGCCGCGGTATTGTTGACCTTGACCAGTGGTGTATTGCCCACGGTATCGACGATGGAGGCGTAACGTTTACTCATAATGCATGCTCGGGTTGGTGTTGATAGGATGGACAACTAGCGTTTTCTAGCGTTTTTTGGGTCCGTAACTGCGGATCGGCGCATTGCGCTGCACGGCGGCATTGCGCAGGCGATAAACGATGCGGGCCTTTTCGAGGTCGTAGGGACTCATCTCCATCTTCACGGTGTCCCCCGTCGTGATCT
>Ga0100385_1001266_pt1 | contig 26279 bp, 23 predicted proteins | sample CryGeymeta201509_FD_81543 | JGI IMG/M metagenome (GOLD analysis project Ga0100385, IMG submission 81543) | Groundwater microbial communities from Crystal Geyser aquifers in Utah, USA - Crystal Geyser metaG 2015-09 | ecosystem: Environmental > Aquatic > Deep subsurface > Groundwater | place: USA... | reverse complement strand
TGGGAATGGAAGAAGCGGAGCACTTCTTTTCTTGTGGATCGTTTTTTGCGGAACACTCTTCTATCTTTTCTTCTTTTCGTCGTTCATATTGATTGAGAAAATAGAAACTTTAGGAACGAACGTGATTTCGGAAACAGCACTACAAGGATTTGTAACAGATCAGTTGGCAGGAAAATACTGGGGTATTTTTCCCAAGCGCGCGTATTTTGTCGTACGACCGCATATTCTGGAAGAACGTTTGCGTACTACATACCCATTGCTTGCCACTATTTCTGTACAGTGTTTGTTCCCGAACAAACTCAGGCTTCTCGTGACGGAGCGGAAAAAAATCATCATTTGGCATTCACTTGACTCATCCTACCTCGTAGACGAAGATGGTATCACTCACGAGAGTACGCAGGCGGTGTCTCTGGAGAATGAAGCCTTCGTGATCACTGTTACAGATACGAGTGACAAACCTGTGACGATCGGAGAGAAGGTTTTTGATGCGAAGTACGGAGCATTCGTTATCGGAATGAATGAGCTTTTTCCGGAACGATTGGGACTGACGCTTGAACCGAAATATACTATCGTTTCCCGTTTCGCTGAAGAATTACGGGCGAAAACGGACGAAGGGTGGGAGGTATATTTCGATACGGATATTCCGATCGAAACGTCTCTCCATACGCTCAAGCTTCTCTTTGAAAAACAATTGCCGAGAGAGAAACGATCGAAACTCGCCTATATCGATTTGCGAGCGGAAAATCGGGCATATTATGCTTTTCGTGACGGAACGAACATGGAAATCATTCCCGTTGCTGTTCCTGATACACGGGTACAAAATGATAACAAGGACACCTCTGAAAAGAAGAAAAAATAGGAACAGGATAATAGATACAGGATGATGGATAAGTGATGTCAGAATAAATCCAAACAGTTTGTGTAGATTTTGTCGAATGAAAAACCCCGAGAATTCTCGGGGTTTTTTTATCTCGCATCTATTATCACTTATCTCGCATCTTCCCTAGGGATGTAATAGATAAAGATGGAATCCCCGGCACGAGCTACTGGCCGGATGTTTCGCAGCCAAGAATAATCTTGTTGATTAGCAGGTTCCTCCTTATAGATACTCTCTTGGTAGAAGAATGATGAGATGGCATACCAGCCCGGCTCCGGCTCTCTCTGATCCCACCAAGGAATGAATACTTCCTTGAGAGAAACGGAAGGATTGGCACCACCGAAATAATCGATGCGTATCTTGTCGATAGGAGGATAGTCTTTCGTGAGAGCGCATTTTTTTCCTTCGCTGAAATTCGCTGTTCCAGCCTGGCATCGATTGTGTGTCTCGATGAACAAGCCGAGTCTTTTCAAATCTTGTCCCCAATCGTAATTGGAATCACTGACGTATGTGTATCCATTGCTATGTCCGCCGGCTGCGATATTGAAATATGAGAGATAATTCGGATATGCCAGAATGGGAATGGCCATAACAAAGAGAGTGATGCCTCCGAGGAAAAATGAGAGCATTTTCTTTGTCGTTTTGTCGGTATCGAAGCGTTTGAAGAAATCAAAGGCAGTTTTCGCAACGAGCATAGAGAGGAAGGGGAGCAGAGGGAAGAGGTGTCGGAAACCGATGTTCAATTTTCCCGTGATACTGACGTAACTATACAGAAGGACAAAGAAAAAGATGAGATACTGAGCGGTTTTATTCTGGAAAGAGCGGGAGAGGAAAGAGCAGAGACCTGCTTTTTTCCCTTGAATGAGAGTTCTGCCGATGCGATACATAGTAAAGAATGTCGTGAGGAGAAGGAGCAGGAGGAAGGGTAATGTTTCTTTCAATAAGAAAACAGTCGGAAAATACCAGCGTGAGGGAGTCATCGTCACTTCACCGAGGAAGTAATGAGGGTTACCGCTTTCAACACGGGCGACTATCATCGCCACCCCGAGGAAATATTCACTCAGTGGTTTGAGGAAAGCATTCTCACTCGTATTGACTACGAGAGTGTGCGCAAATTCCGCTGCGACATTTTTTTGAGAGAGATAGAGGTTGGCGCTGTCGACGAGTTTTTCTCCTGGCATATTGATAGTATTCCAGGCATAGAGAGACCAGATGAGTATGAAACAGACGAGAACGCTTCCGGCGAATTTCAGACTGTATGCGAGGAGCGTGCGGAGTTTGAAGGAGAAAGGACCCTGTGTATCACTCGGAGGTTTCTGTTTTGTGAGTGCATAGAGAATGACTGTCAATCCGAACAGAGGGAAGAGGAGTATGGCAGAGACTTTGGCGAGCTCTGCGAGGCCGAGGAAAATGCCGGCGATGATGACGTTCTTGAGACTCGGATTTTTCAAGAAACGGACGAAAAAATAGAATGCGAAAAAAAGGAACGCAGCGATACCGATATCAGTCGTGACATAATGATTGTGCGCGATGATATTGGGATCGAAAGCATAGAGTGTGACGGCGAAAAGCCCCGCGAGCGTCCCTGAGAGTTCTTTCGTCCAGAGAAAGATGGCAATGCCCAAGACGACGGCTACCAGCGTGATAGGCAGGCGGGACCAGAAAAGAATCTTGTCGGCATTGTTGCAACCCATCTCCGGTCGCGTACAATTGACAAACATATCTCCGACTGACCATTGTTCGTTCGTCCCTGATCGCCACTCGGGAGAGTTAAGAGGAAAAGAGAGATCAAGGGCGAGAAGAGGAAGCCCTGCAAGGTCTTTGAGAAGTGGCGGGTGTTCCGGATTGAGGCGCATATCGCCGAAGCGAACATAGCTATAGGCAGCCGGGATATGAGCCCGTTCATCATAAATCATCGATTCCTGACTGGAAATGACGAGAGCAAGGATGAAATGCAGAGAAAGGATCCCTGCAACGATGAGATAAGCGTGTTTTTTCAAAAAATCCATAGAGTTTCTTTTATTTTATATCTTTTACAAGCAACCTTTCCCGGAACCAGTTGTTTGCCCCAGCGGGCAAACCCCTTGCATAAACTTTTTTCGATCCGTCTCGAGTAGATAAGACGGAACCATGCTCGAAAAAACTCCAAGCTTGCCGGAAAGCTTCTTGCAAAAGATATTTTCTATTAATATTTGTGTGTTTTTTATTTGTTCCCTGGCAAGAGAATGACATTGAAATCTCCACCTTCACGATTCGGTCCGTTCATATCGATACGCTCTACGGATGCCCCGGGAGAAAACTTCTCGATTTTTTTTGCTATTTCATCATTATAATTCACCATAAGAAAGAGAGCGGGGCCGTGAATGACAGTATCGCTTCTGATGATCTCCATATTGGCGACACGCCCGGAAGTGAGGAAATAGACGGGATGAGCGTAGACAGGGAGATTGAAATGACTGTCATTCCCTTTTTCATCGAAGAGTACGTACTTTTTCGTGTCTGCGGGGAGAGAGAGCAGATAACGACCCATATTGGTGTAGTTCTCATTGAAAGAGCCTGCTGCAGCAGAACTATTCGCGAAGAAAACAAAGTATTTTGTGAGATTGAAAATGGCGCTACCGAAAAGAGTGATGATGAGGATGGAGAAAAATGCGATGCGCGCTCCCGTTTGTGAACGTAGTGCTTTCTGTAAAATCCAGAATGCGCCGAGAGTGGCCATCAAGAAAACCGGCAACTGCGTTCCGATGGAGCGGAGGGCGTGAGGGAGACCTTCCCCTGTCAGAAACTCGGGGATGAGCATAATGAAGAAAGAACCGAGCAAGAAGAAGTCGATGACGAGGCGGGTGTCACGATCTTTATCGCGGATACGCCGACCGATAAGGGTGACAGCCTGCCAGAGAGTGAAAAGGAATCCGGCAAGAAAGAATGTACCGACAAATGGATCGAGGATCGGATACGGAGGGTAGTTGTGTCGCCAATTCTGATCGCCGAAAAAATTGTATTTGATGAGAGAAAGAGAGAATGTTCTTGCAAGAGTCCCTATGATATCTCCATGATTTATTTCCGGTGAAAAGACGGAGATCTGATCCGAACGTGATGCGAAATCTTCCGGATGCGAGACGAAGAAATTATAAAACATCGGCAGAGCGGTGATGAAAGCCCCGAAGAGAAAGAAGAGAGCGTGTTTGTAGTAGCGTTTGAGAAAATTTTCATAAGAAAGGATGAGTGCAGGGAGGAGGAGGATGAGGATGATTGGTGTGACCCGGAACGCAATGTAGGTATGGAGGCCAAGTCCGAAAATAGCGCCGGAGATGAGGAAATCACGGAATCTTCTGGTGCGCAGACCTTGGAAGAAGAAATAGAATGAGAAAGAAAGAATGAAGGTGACCATAATGGCGCGAAATCCGATACGGGAGAAATTGATCGCCCAATAGGAAGTGGCGAGCATAAAGGCCGAGAGGATACCGGCTGATCGCCTATGGAAGAGTTCTTTGCTCAAGAGATAGATGCCGAGGGCTGAGAACGTGCCGAAGAGGATGGACCAGAGTTTTAGTCCGAGAATCGTGTTGCCTATGAGTGCGATAGAGAGAGCCTGAAGATTGATGAAAAAACCCTCCCTGCCATAATTGGCCGGGTAGAAGAGTTTGTAATCGTCGGTTTCTATCGCATTCAAAGCATCAACACCATTAGCAGCTTCGTCAGGATAGATGCCGGCTGGGATACTGTCGATATGATAGATTCTTACAGTGAAAGCGAGTGTCAGTATAAGAGTAAGAAGAATCCATGTTGCGATGTGGTGAGGACGGGGTATTGATTGTTTGAACATATATTTATTTTGTTTTCTATGATAGAATTATAGCAAAGATAAGTTGAAAAGAAAAACGAAATGAACGCTTTTGAAAGTATGCACGGTCGTCAATCAATGAGGGCTGCCGGCAGTGAGAAATCTTCCAGCAGTTCGGGGTTATCTGGGTCTCAACAATCTGAAGAAGAAGGGAGTCTTGTTTTTACTGATGGATTCAAGGACTCTGTAGAAGAACCCGCCACGGAAAAATCAGATGAACAATCCGGTCCCGCAATGACAGACGCCGTTTTGCGTGATTCTATGGAAACGGATGAGACACAGATAAGAGAGTTGGAAGAATCTTTTGTTCGAAAATTTTCGGTCGTTACTGGAGAGTTGGATGAATGGAGTAAGACTCTCAAAAAAGCAGATGAAGAAGCTCTTTATGACAGACTTTACGGAGATATTGAGAAAATAGGGACTCGATGGAACACACTGAATGATGAACCGCTTGCACCAGGGAAAAAGAGAGACTCAACAACTGAAAAATTGCGTATCCTTGAAGTATTTGACGATCTTCGCTTGATTGTAAATACGATGCCTATGAAAGTGCAAGAAGCTATTATGAAAGCACAAGGAGAAAAAATGACCAAAGAACCGAATGCTGACCTCAAGGTTCTTGTCGGTTCAAAAAAAGGGGAGACAGGTGTCAAAATAGAGAGAAGAGGCGATCGTGCGCCAGCGGAGATGATCTCGGATACCCTCTGGAGGAGAGAACTGGATGATTTCTTGGTGGATCAGCCGAAAGGACGGGAAACGATCGATATGCTTGGAAAGTTGATTATCGACGAACGGCAGGCATTTGATCGAAAGATTTCTGACAGAGCACGTGCTGAGAAAGCCTTTGTTTCACGCAGGGAGAGAGCGAGACTCTGGAGGATGTTTTCTTCGCCACAGGTGCAAGAGATGATAATCGAGTATTTGGAGAGATACCAATCAGTACCGAGAAGAGATGGGAACAAGGTATTTATAGCGATACTGAGAAGTTTGGAGGAATCAGCTATTGACAAAACAAAACTATGAGTGAGCCCAGAAAATTATTACCGTATTTACCTAGAGCAGAGGGAGAAAAATTCGCTCAGGAGTTGGTAGCGCCTATGATAAAACGTGTCAGAGCAAAGCTTGGTCTCGATGTACCTCGGGAAGAACCGAAACAGCAATCAGAGCCCGCACAGAATGCAGATGTTTCTATAAGAACACAACCTGCGAAGTTCGCGATGCCAGCAGTCAAGGTTGAGGTGACAGCAAATGTCACTCAGAATTTTCCGGCTGGCAAAGATGTCGATGACAGATATATAAGAAGCCCATTCAACCCAAAAAGAAATAACAATAAGAATACATTGAAAACACAGCAACAGGAAGAAGATGAGCGAGCGAAAGCGGTTGTTCCTGCCAGTATGGAACAAAGTACCGATTTTGTTAGAGTTGCTGAGTCAAAACAGGAAGAAATACCGAGAGAAGAGGGATTGGAAGATTTTCGGGTAAAAACATTCGTAGAGAGCGTTCCTGACGGGGAACTTTTGATTTTGATGAGTGAAAATGGGCACAAAGCGTATTATAGGCGTAGTGGCGATGATTTGGTTGGTAAAAACAATAGTATTGTGAAAACAGAATCCGCTTGGAAAAGACATCAGAATGGATGGAAATTGGTAGACATCGGCGTTGGATCCATATCGGAAAAAATTCCAGCGAAACAAGATACAGAAACTCCTTCTTTGGGTGATCATACTGATGATACTGATACCGAAGAAGACTATGTTTCAGGAAAAGTTTTTGCCAAGCAATACTTGGAACTCCATCCTCCTCTGGAAGAGGCAAGTGAAAGACCGGATGACGTTGTAAAAGAAAGAGAAATGATCGATGAGAAAATTTCTGAACAACAGGAGGGAGAGTCTGTTTTATCAGATCGAGAGGGGGGACAGCGAAATATCGACGACCTTCGTATTTTCGTGAGAGAATTCCGTGCTGCATGGGTCAAAGAAGATGCTGAAACGACAACTGCTTGGAAAAAAATTAGAAGTATGTTCGGTATTGAGAAGGATAAAAAGAAAGGTGAAAATCAAGTACTTTATGAAAACGCGCTGCAGAATCTCAGGGAGGCTGAAATAGAAACATTGCAAAATGATGCATCTCTCACTCGAGAACAACAATCAAGAAGAGCAGAACAATTATTGAGGTATTATAAGATTGATGAATCAAAAAATCTTATAGATGAACGCGTTCGATATAAATCAGAGCATTTCTCGGACGCAAGTGCTTTCGAGAAAATGACGGTTCTTTTCGGCAATATGGGGCGTGCATATAATCGCATTCCTCTGAAAGGAAAATTAGCGATAACAGCCGCTTTTTTGGGCATTACGACAGCAACGGTGTTATCAGGTGGGGGCGGAACAGCTTTAGGAGCGATGGCTTTCGTTTCCGTGATACGAAAAATTGCCAGCGGTGCGGGAACAACAGTTGGTGTTGAAGCACTCTTGGAAAGTTTCGGAGAAAGAAGTAAAACAACTCAATCAGAAGAAGAAATACAAGAACAACTCAAGATATTTGGAAAAGAAAACCTGAGTGCAAAACCGGAAGTAAATATCGATGTTTTGAATGCATTCCTCAAAAAAGATATTGCTTCACTCAATGGGAAATTACAGAATGAAAAAAGAGTCAAGACGTGGCGAAAGTTGGGGGCTGTAGGAGTCGGGGGTCTTGTCGGATCCGGATGGTTGACACAGGTGGCGATGGATCATTTGGGCGGAAATGAAGCGGTTGATTGGACAAAGAACCATATTGTAAATGCTTTTTACGGATCTGAAGTCCTACCTGCGAATATTTCAGCGAAACCTATCATACCCGCTGAGGCTCAACCAGTGGTGAAACCGGATATGATAAGCGGTATGTTCGATAAGGATTATGTTGTCCAGAAAGGTGATTCTGTCTGGAAAATAGCGGGGAGGTTAGCGGATACGATGAAACTCGACGAACCAGAGAAAACGCACTTTATTGATGCGTTGAAGGATCAGTATGGTGATGTACAACTTAAGGCAGGAGAAACAATCAATTTCTCATCACACGGCATTGATGAAAAATTTATTGCAGATGTGCTCGCTCAGACGAAAGCACTTTCTTCCGATCAGCTTTCCTCGATTGTTTCCAATGATGCAAAAATAGCGGAATATGTTACGAATCATCCTAAAACGATGCTCACTAATGCAAGAGTGGATGAAATTTTAGGTAGTGGTTCTCCTCATCAATCAGATGTGATCAAAATGACTGATGGGAATACCCTTTTAGCAGGAGGGATAGATGGATCAAATCCAGATATTGCTATTCAGGAAACGAGAAATGTATTGGTACAAGAGAACATTGCTTTTACTGATCCGAAAGCTTATCTTACAGAACATCCGGAAGATTTTGGCCGTTTCAATACGACGTTGGGGCGGATCCGAATGAATATCTTTATGATGAATCCCGGAGAGGCCAGTGTACCGATAGAGTATGATTATACTATGAATGGGCAGAAACTCGGCGCCACGAAGATGTCAGATGTATTGAAAGATGTGAACGGTTTTGAAAATGAGAAATTGGGATATAGATATGATAGAATACAGAACCCGCTTCACTATGATCAGATGAAAGAACTGGTGAGATTCACCGAAGCTTCCGAGAAAGCTTTCGGGGTGAAGTTCTCTCAGGTAGAAGCCGGTGAGAATATCGACCATTATACGAGAAGGATGACCACCGTTGCTCTTCGTACAGGCAAAGAGATAAAAGGATTCTTTAAACCATAATTCTTTATACATAACGACTATGGCACTTGATCAAGAGGCGTTGAAAGAAGAACTTATACAGTCTTTTCATCTGGAGGATGTTCCAGAAGACAAGAAAGAAAAACTTCTCGAGAAGATGGGAGAGTCATTATTTAAACGAATTTTCATCGATACGATGGAGAAACTGGGGAGTGCCAATATGAAGGAATACGAAGCAATGCTGGATAGGGGGGCCAAGCCAGAAGAGTTTGAAGTGTTTTTTGAGAGCAAGATTCCAGGGTATAATATTTTTGTTCGTGGCATAGTGACCAAATTTAAGGAAGAATTGGCAGAAGGGGCGATGTAATCAATTATTTTCAACATTATGGCAGATGAGAAAATCTTAGGAATGGAAGGCGGGAATGTTCTGCAGGAAAAGTTTTCTGAAAAACAAGACGGAAACGATGGAGCGAGAGGATTCTCCGTAGAACCGGAATCGAAGGTTGAAGGAGCGACTGAACGCATCGAAGGAAAATACAACGAGATTCTTTCGAAAGTGACTCCTCAAGCGACAGGAGCGAACCAGCCTTCCGATGATCATCTTCTCGATGCGAAGAATATCAGCGCCACCGTAGACGAAGAAAGCAAGATTCAGAAACTCGTTGATCTGGCTGAAGTCAAAGGCGTTGTTTATGCAGTAAAAGTCGCTCGTTCTTTGCAGGACTACTATGCGCTTGATAGGATGCATGATGAGTTGGTGGACAAATTGTACGATGGACTTTTGGCGAAAGGCCTTATCCGAAAAGACTGATGTTTCTGAGAGAAAAATAAAATACCCGATATCAATAAAAAAATGACAGGCTTTGATTTCAATACCATTTTCGTATCACTCATCTGGATATTCGCATCGGTATCGGTCGTGAGTGGGATATACCTTGTTGTACGGAGTTTTCTCCGTTTCCGCTATCAGGTCAATCAGTCTGTGAATATGGATCTAGAAATGATTCGTGTGACACAGAAAGACATTCCCGAAGGAAGACAACAACAATCGAGTGCGGAAGCGTGGAAAGAAGAAATATTAGCAATGGAACAATTGCTCTCATCTCTCACGACCCTCAAATCGAAAGGTGGTTTTTTGAAGAGTCTTTTTTTTGATATGCCTACCATCGTTTTCGAAATCGCCAATCCATCTTCGAGTGAAGAGATATTCTTCTATCTTTCCGTGCCGAAGCGTTTCCGTGAAAATGCGGAAAAACAGGTACACAGTTTTTTTCCTCATTCAGTGATCGAGAAAGTCTCTGATTACACCATTTTCTCTCCAGAGAGCCATACGGCTGTATCGGTGTTGGAATTGACGCATGGGCATTCCCTGCCACTGCGTACATATCGTACAGTAGATGTTGATCCATTGAACGAGATATCGAATGCTTTGAGTAAATTAAATACTATTGAAGAAGGAGCAGCTATCCAAATTTTGCTTGCTCGGACAAATATGAGTTGGCGTAAGGATGGGAAGAAAATCGCTCAGAAAATGCAGGAAGGAAAGCGTCTGAAAGACGCGAGAAGCAATTCGATTTTTTATGAAACTTCCTCTACCGTAGGGAGAGAGATACTTGATATTTTGAAGAACCCAAAGCATAGAGAGCGTATCAAGGAGGAGAAGAAACAAGTAAGTTTGACTCCCGGGGAGCAGGAACTTGTGAAATCCATTGATGAAAAAACCAACAAAGGAGCTTTCCGTAGCAATATACGTTTGATTGCATCGGGAGCGACACAGGAACGGGCGGAAGAAATTTTGGGTCATATGGAAAATGCTTTCGGGCAGTTTGAAAATCCGGAAGTGAACAGCTTTCGTATCAAAAAACGCATCAGTGAGAAACGATCCGTGTATGATTTCATCTTCCGTAATTTCGATGATGAAACGCAGATGATTCTTACGGTGGAAGAGCTGGCGAGTATTTTCCATTTTCCGATTTCTACTACTGCTACGCCGAAAATCAAGTGGCTGAAATCCGGAACAGCTCCACCACCAGTCAACATTCCACAGGATGGTCTTCTGCTTGGCTTCAACGATTATCGTGGTATAAAGACGGATATCCGTATCACTGATAATGATCGTCGTCGTCATATGTACGTCATCGGTCAGACTGGTGTCGGTAAATCTGTTTATTTACAAGAAATGGCCAAGAAAGACGTATTGGCTGGTAAGGGTCTTTGTTTCATCGATCCGCACGGTGATGCCATCGAAGATATTTTGGCGTCTATTCCGAAAGAACGTGCAGAAGATGTCATTTTGTTTGATCCATCAGATACCGAACGGCCAATCGGGCTCAATATGCTCGAGTACGATCCGGCTCATCCAGAGCAGAAGACATTCGTCATCAATGAAATGATCGGTATTTTTGATCAATTGTATGATTTGAAAGCGACTGGAGGTCCGATGTTCGAGCAATATATGCGCAATGCGATGCTTCTCATTATGGAAGACCCAGAGAGTGGATCGACTTTGATGGAGATTTCCAAAGTACTGGCAGACGAAGATTTCCGAAAATATAAACTTTCCAAATGCAACAACCCAATCGCCTATGATTTTTGGACGAAAGAAGCAGAGAAGGCCGGTGGCGAAGCTGCTTTGGCCAATATGGTGCCGTATATTACCTCCAAACTTACCACGTTCATCTCGAACGATATGATGCGTCCGATCATCGCTCAGCAGAAGAGTACGCTTGATTTCCGCGCCATTATGGATGGGAAGAAAATTCTTCTCGTCAATCTTTCAAAAGGCAAGATCGGTGAGATCAACGCACGATTACTCGGTATGGTTATCGTCGGGAAGATTCTGATGGCAGCTCTTTCTCGAGTGGATACGCCGGAAGATGAACGGACGGATTTCTACCTCTATATGGATGAGTTCCAAAACGTTACAACGAATTCTATCGCGCAGATTCTCTCAGAAGCCCGAAAGTATCGGTTGGTACTCACGATGGCACATCAATTTATCGCCCAACTGAAAGAAGATATCGCCAAGGCGGTATTCGGTAACGTCGGATCATTGGTGTCTTTCCGTGTCGGTTCTGAGGATGCTGAATTTTTGGAAAAACAGTTTTTGCCAGTGTTTACCGCACGCGATCTGATAAACGCGGATAACCGCAATTGTTTCGCGAGACTCCTGATGAACAATGAGCTTACCAAGCCGTTCAATATGAAGACGTACCCACCGACACATGGTAATCAGGAAGTAGCCAATGCATTCAAAGAGCTCTCACGCCTCCGTTATGGTCGTGATGCCTCAATCGTCAATCGTGAAATTATGAGCCGGATGAAATTGGCCGAGAAGCCTGTATAGAGAAAACCGAAAATTCCTACTCGTTTGATAGGAGGGATAAATGGGAAAAAGAGCCTCTTTTTAGGAGGCTCCTTTATTTATTGTTTTACTCCCCGAGATTGATTTTAAAAGAAAGAAGAGTATTTGAAGTTGTCAGGAAAAATTCGCCCGTTTTTTCGTTCACAGTGATGCTTTCGGCGGAAGCGAATTGTTCGGAGAAGTATTGAGCCAAGAGAGTACTGTCTTGGTTCCAGATGAGGACACGTTTATTCTCTGCATCGAGAGCGTAGATATCTGTGAGTCCTGGGTGAGTGAAGAGGCTTGTCAGAGAAAGCGGTGTAACGGGAGATTCGAGATTCTTTACGAACTGGCCACGGAAGAATGCCGAGACAGTCGCCTTGTTCGGAGCGATGAAGATAGTTTCATTGATGGCCATTTGAGCCGTGTCTTCTATATCTATCGTGTTTCTGAACCAAGTTGACCCTGCTCCAAATCCGCCTTCTGCCCGTGGAAAGCGATAAATCTGATCAGTAGCGCTATCGAGGACATAGAGATAGGTGAGATACGTGCCTATATCTTCCACGAGGGCGTTTGCGGGTAGTGTGAGGGTATTTTTCGTGAATGTATGATTGACAGGAGCGAATGAGAAGAGCTCGTTCGTATTGGTATAGACGAAGATGAGACGCAAATCATCCATCGGAGAGGCGAACTGTATCGCTCCAGCTCCAGATGGTAACGGATAGCGTTTGTTATCGTTTGTGTTTTGAATAGAGGTAGTGGTGATGAGGTATGTCTCATTGCCAAGAAGTATGGAAGCGATGAGAGGATCTTGTTCGGTAGCGATGATAAGAGGGGATGTTTCCAATACGTGGGCATTTTTTTCGGTCTCAAGAGGAAAGACGGACGTTTCAATCGGAGGTTGGGATATTTCTGCCAGTGGAGAAGGAGTATTTTTCAAAAATGAGCGTGTCAACAGAACGGATCCTGTGATGAAAAGAACAACAAAGAGGATGCTGAAGATGAACGTGCGTTTTTGATAGCGTGAAGAGAGCGTTCTCAAGAAGGGAAAGAATGACTTGATGACGGTTTTCGCTTGAGATGAGATACTGTTCCAAATCATATGAGAGGAAGAGGGTATTCTTTGAAATATTTTTCGGACAAGAACGGATATGTTGGATTTTTCCGTCTGAAATTTCTTGGCAGAATAGGTTTCGGTGGCAATCTGTGTTACGACAGCGGTATTCTCTCGATAGAAACGAGCGAGCTTTTCTTTCATAAAATCCGGTATATCTTCATTCTTCTCTTCTACGAGAGAAGAAATATCTTCCGCTCTCTTCTCTGTGAATGTCAATCGGGATTTCAGAGTTTCTTCGTATGAAGATGTCGTAATCGTATCTGGGAGGACTTTCTTTTTGGCCTTCTGTGATATTTTCACCGAGCGAAGAGAAAGGATCAAAGAAGAAACCCCCGATGTTGATGCAGTCATTCCTTTCTGCCATTGCTTACGGAGGAAGCGTGTCATTTTGTGCGTTATGACGGCATTCTTTTCCGCCAGAGTATTAGAAAGGAGCAGACCATACTTTTTTCCTTTACGGATGAGTTTTCCCTGGGATGCAAAAAATGAGCTGAAGATATGGAGCAAGTCCTGAGCTGAAAGTTTCGCTCGTTCAAAAATAAGGTGTTCGGGCGCCTCTCCCGATGTCTCTCCTTGGATGAAAATATGTCCGGTTTTGGAATCGACATATTCCTTCGGGTTCGAATATTTCTCCTCTTTCTCCGGCAGTTGATCCGTATTTTCCTTTGGTTTGATCTGTGAATCGAAAGCTTCTTTGCTGAAGATATTCTCGATGACAGTAGTAACTTTCCTCGTCTCCTTGCGTGGCTCCGGCAGAGGAGTACTTTCTTTGAGATCGACGATAAGAGAGCCTCCCATATTGAGTTCATTCACAAGGACTGTCCGGAGGAATTGAGCGAATTGATCCTTATCCATACGGAGAGCGTTTTTTTTGAGGTCTTCAATTGAGAGCAGGTCGAGAAGTTCTGGTGAAGTGAAAATGATTTTATCTTCCAGCATCAGGTGACCGCTTGAAATCTCAACGAATGTTTTGATGGGGTGGATGTTGGATTCAGGGGAGGCCAGGCCAGCACTGATTTCTGAGATTTTTTCACCGCGCAAGAGAAGAATTTCCGATTTGCCGGTGATAGAGAAATGGAGATTGTTTTTCTCCAGCACGCCGAGTGCTCCGTGGAAGTTACCCAGCCATGCGATATTGCCGTGCCTGACAAGTTCCGCAAGGGCGAGGTTGATTTTATGCAGAGCCGCTTCGAAACTTTCGATAGCACCACGGCGTCCGTTGCTGAAGTATTCTTTTTTCGCAACGGATGCCAGGAAGTTGACGATATAAGCTGAATCTTCGCTCTGCTCTGCAATTTCAAAAACACCGATCAGAGACCCGAGCGGACTTTTGGTGATATTTTCATCACTGTAATTGAAGACCTTGATGAATGGCTCTACAGTACGTCCATTCGCTACAAGAATTTCTGTTATGACTTTTTCCAATTCGACAAGCCCTTTGATTTTTTCTTGGCGTTTTTTATCCAACATATTTTTTTATTACCAAACTCTGTCCACCGACAAACAAAAGGGTGAGAGGGATGAATGTATACCGTTGCCTCGCCTTTTTGAGAGAAGAAGCAACATCAAAAGGTTGATATGCTTTATTATACCACATCTACGGCTAAAAAGCTCCATTTTCGGAACCTGGTGGTGTCTTGTATGAGAATGTCTGAGAGAGCGTTTTTGACTTTTTTTTTCTTTTTTCCTATACTTGAGAAAGGAGAGAATGTCTTCACTGTCAGTGTATTTTGTAACGATTGTAATCCTATGTCCTTGGTTCTCTTTGATTCTTTGTTTGGATCGAAAGCGCGTGCCCGTCTCATCCGTTTTTTTCTTCTCAATCCCGGGATGGAGTTTGGAACAGCAACTATTGCTGAAAAGACGCTTATTTCAAAAGTAGAAACAACACGCGAACTTGCTCGTCTTGCCAAAATGAGATTTGTTGTCGAACATTCCCGTAAAGGGAGAAGGCTGTTTGCTGTGAATGAAGACTTTCCTTTTCATACAGAGTTGAAAAGTCTTGTTTCAAAACTCAATGTTCACGCGCAATCGCAGGTGTTCCGTAAGGTGAAGGTGATCGGGGAAGTGAAATTGATTCTTATCAGCGGGTTGTTCATCAACTATGCGAAGGGTAAAGTGGATATGATCCTTGTCGTGAATAACCTCAATCGGACCAAACTCAAGCGTGCTATCACGCTTTTGGAAGCGGAAGTGGGAAAAGAGATCCGTTTCGTGCTGATGAACAGCGAAGAATTGCACTATCGTTTGAATATGCTTGATCGCTTTTTCATAGAATTTCTTGAAGGACCATACGAAGAAGTATCGAATAAGGTGCCCGAACTCAAACGTTTCATTTCCGGGTTGAAGAAGTAGTCGTTTGTAACAAGAAAAAGCCTATGACTTCGTGGATAATGATCATTCTTCTGTTTTTGGTAGCCAGTCTCGTCTTGTGGCTGGTTTTTTCTTTGCGTGGACGGGAATCGTCCGGAGAGACGGCCAAGATAGAAATGGAAAATATAAATCGGCGTTTCGATACGGAACTTCACTCGGTAGTCAATGCTTTCAATCAGCAACTTGCGAATTTCCAGCATACTTTGGATAGCCGTCTAGCGGATAACGGCAAGCGTCTCGATGACCGTCTCGATACGGCTGCCCGATCATACGCGGATGTGCAGAAAGGGTTGGAGCAGATGCGTCATTCAAGTGAAAAAATACTTGAAGTCGGTAAAGAAGTCGCATCGCTTCAGGAAATTTTGAAGGCTCCAAAAATCCGTGGTGGTTTCGGCGAACTGATGCTCCAGGATCTGCTCTCGCAAATGTTGCCTAAAGAGAACTTCGCTTTGCAATATATGTTCAAGAGCGGTGAAGCCGTAGATGCTATCATCAAGCTGAAAGGAGGTATGGTGAGTGTTGATTCGAAATTTCCTTTGGAAAACTTCAAGAAGATCCTTACCGCCAAGACTGATGACGAGAAACGCATGGCACGGAAACAATTCTATACTGATGTGAAAAAACATATCGATGCTATCGCCAACAAATACATCGTTCCCGAAGAAGGGACGCTTGATTTCGCGCTTATGTATATTCCCGCTGAGAATGTCTATTATGAGATTATTATCAAGGACGATGATGAACAAGGCTTGCTCGATTATCTGACGCAGAAGCGTATTATGCCAGTATCGCCGAATTCTTTCTACGCATATATGAGAACGATTCTCTTCGGATTGCAGGGATTACAGATCGAGAAGCGGGCGAAAGAAATTATGGGACAATTAGAGAAACTGGCTCGTGAACACGAAAAGTTCGAACAGGAGTTCGATATACTCGGAAGCCATATCGGTAACGCTCATAAGAAATATGATGAAGCAGAAAAGCGTTTATTTAAAGTGACCAATCAGCTCGAACATGCGCGTCTCGGAGTAGAACACGAAACTCCCGAATCTCTGCCTGCTCCTTTGGAGAAGGATTCTTCTTCTGAGTAACGATATATGACGGATACAAAAGACATACAGAGGGTGAATTGGGATGTCACTATCGCCCAATCAGAAGGGGGCGTATCTTTCTTTGACAATATGATTGTCCGAACACTTCTTGGCGTGAACGTTTTCTTTTGTCTGGTAAGTTTTGGATTGCTTGGATATTTCATCAGGCCGACTGAAAATATCATCGTGCTTCATTATAATGTGTATTTCGGAGTGGATATTCAGGGTATCTGGTGGCAAGTATTCATTCTACCGATAGCAGGACTATTCTTTTTGGGTGGGCATACCTTCTTCGCGCGCCGTTTCTATGACAGATCTCTGCGCATCGCTTCGTATTTGATGCTTTTCAGTTCAGGATTGCTCAGTATCGGCATTGTACTGGCGAGTGCCAGCGTTGCATATATTAATTATTGATTTCTTCTGATGTGTATGTGGACAGAACTTTTTCTCATCCCATTTATCATCGCATTCACACTGACAACAGGACTCATCCTTCTTTTTCTTCTCACGCCTCTTTTTAAGCGATCAGTTTGGCGGACAGAGAAGCGCCATGGTTATAAGAAGGTTGTTTCTCGTTTGGGAGGCGTGGCGATGTTGATCGCTTTTTCATTTACTCTCTTTTTCGATACGCATCTTGTTTTGACGCGGGAATTTTATGGGTTGTTATTCGGGAGCGCATCCATCCTCATTTTCGGATTATGGGATGATTTGAAGGAACTTGGTTGGAAGATCCAAGTTTTCTTTCAAGTGGTATTGACCGTACTTATTTTTATTTTTGGTATGCGCATCAGCTCTCTTCCTAATCCTTTCGGAGGCGTCTGGATCGTTCCGGACACATTCATATTGTCAGGATTCTTTCTTCTCTTTGCGTGGATTTTCCTGGTGATGAATGCTATGAATTGGCTTGACGGACTCGACGGTCTCTGTGGAGGAATTTCTCTTATTACTTTCGTGACCATTTTTTTCTTAAGTTTGAAGCCAGAAGTCTATCAGCCTCCTATCGCTATTCTTGCGATTATTGGTATGGGTGTCGTCATTGGATTCCTTTTTTTCAACATATACCCAGCACGTATTCTGGCGGGAACGGTTGGGTCGATGTTTTTGGGTTTTCTTGTCGCCACACTCGCGATTATCGCAGGCACAAAAATCGCCACCGCATTTCTTGTCCTATCGCTTCCTATCGCTGATGCGCTGTTCGTCCTTTGGCAACGATTGAATGATGGAACATCTCTGTTTCAACCGGATAAGCGCCATCTTCATTTCAGGCTTTTAGAACTTGGCTGGTCTGAGCGAAGCATCGCTTGGTTTTTTTTCCTTGTGACCGCTCTCATCGCCGTCATTGCTTTGAATACGCAGGCTTTGGGAAAATTTGTTGCTGTGTTCTTGGTGTTCTGCATTATTTTCGCTTTACTCCTCTTCGTAGATCAGAAAACACGACTGAAAAACAAGCAAGCGACACTTGAATGAGAGCGTATGAATGAGAAAATAACACCTCCTTTCCTATCATCTATGACAGGGAGATTCTTCTCCGTAGGTATATTGATAGTATTTTCTGCTTTGGGAGCATTCTTTTTTCTGGATATCGGCAAGTCAAAACACTCTTCTTCATCGCAGAAGGTGAAAATCGGAGAGGTTGTTTATTCTTTGGAAATTGCTGATACGGAGATGAGACGCGAGAAGGGACTTGGTGGCCGTGACACCCTCTGTGAGTCCTGTGGAATGTTATTCGTATTCGAAACTCGAGGACAGTATGCGTTTTGGATGCAGGATATGCGTTTCCCGATTGATATCATTTGGCTTCTTGAAAACAGGATCGTTTTTGTACAACACGATGTGGATCCTGAATTTTCTGGTATTTTGAACCCAATGGTTTTTGCCGATACAGTACTCGAACTTGGTGCTGGCAAGGGGCAAAATCTCCGTGTCGGGGAAGAAATGCAGTTCTTGTATGGAGGATAAATCTCTGAAAACGATAAAACCCCGCCGTTGCGGGGTTTTATGAGATTTTTCAATGAAAGAACGGTTCTTCCGTGTTTCGGTTTGTGTTAGCGATAAGCGCTGACACGCGCAGAGTATTTCTTGAGATTTTGCAACTGTCTGTCGTTCAATGTTTTCGATTTCTCAATGCCTTGTTTGATAAGATCTTTCGAGAATTCAATCGATGTTTTCGTCGTTACTGCACCCTGAGAACTGATATTTTTCTGGAGGTAATCTTCGATATATACCTTATGTTCAGCGGTCAAAGATGAGTCAGTATTTTTTTCGAGGTAATGAGCGAGTGCGCGGCGCGCCAAATGCGTTTTTCCGTTTCCACGTTCAGCTTGTTCGACGAAGGAAGTTTCGGTTTCACGACTCAGCTCTGTGGTTACTATCACGTTATTTTTCACTTCTGCCTTCACTGCATCTTGTGATTTCTTGTCTTCGACTTGAGTGGCGCTATTTTCGCCTCCCTTTGTTTCGAGAAGAATGTTTGCGTCGTCATCAGAACTTATCGGCGTGCGTTGTGAATATGAGTAGATACCCAAGGCAATAGCCGCAACAATGAATACGCTCACAATAATACGGAGATTTTCCTGAACCCAGGCTTTCGCCTGATCAGCAGAAGATTCTTTGAATATAGGATCTTGTTGTTCCATTATTTTTCACCTCTCTTTCTAGCTTATAATTAAGATTGTGAAAGTGCTTGCTTACGTTGAAGCCTCGCTTAGCTTGTCAGGGCTATCTTTCGTATCATTGACAAACTAATCGACCTCCTGCCTCTTCATACTACGTCTTTGAAAAACAGCTGTCAACTGGACAAAATCGGTTATTTTTGGCCTGATAAAGGGAAGTTTATGGGAGAAAAGTCACAAATTTTTCTGACTGTTTTTTCCGTGGGACAAGAACCAAAAAATATGTTGAGAGGGAAATTATTTCTTCTCCCTTCGCTTCGCAGGATGAACGATAACTTTTTTGGAAATGAACACGTGAGAATATTTTTTTTGTATATTTTGAAACGTATGTGTTTTTTCACAAAAATATTTCGTTTGTTTTCTTTCGGCATCGAATGATTTTTTATTTTTGAAAATTTATCAGGGTATTTGCAAAAAAGAGTTTGTGGGGGTTGACAGATATTTTTTACCTCTATGCAATTTGCAAAAAAAGAGTATAATAAAAGTGTACAGGAAACTTTTTCTGTATCACGCACAAAATAAATATTTGTTGTGTGAAATAAAAATAAATAATTCCATATTTTCTCTCCGTTTCATAAACTTATGAAATACGAAAAGAGGAAGTGGTATAGAAGGAGGTGACTATTATGGCAGCTAAGAAAAAAGTAACCAAGAAGAAGGTAGCAAAGAAGAAGGTAGCAAAGAAGGTAACAAAGAAGAAAGCTACTAAGAAACGAAAATAGTTTAGATGTTTTCTGTTCTTTTGGTTCAAAAAAACAAAAGCCCCGTAAATCGGGGTTTTTGTTTTGTTCTTCAATGAATATTCTTGATAATGTTATATGATGATTTCTACAACACGGTTTTTCTTCGCGAGGTCTTTATGTATGCGTATTCTCGCATCTGGGAAAAGTGTAAGAATAAAGTGTTTGAGGATCAGTGTTTGTTCCGGACTGATTTCGAGAAAGAGGATGAGAGAGTTTTGTGAAGAGAGAAACTTTTGGATATATCGGAGCAGTCGATAGTAGTGAGAGAGACCAGCTTCGTCACTTATGAGCGCACCCTTCGGTTCAAAATTGTGGACATCTGGCAGAGTATCTTTATAGAGGGATTCCGAGAGATAGGGGAGGTTGGCTACGATAATAACCTTCCCTGTTGAAAGAATTTCTTTTTCTATTGATTCGAGGAGGTCGCTTTCGTAGAATCGAATGAGACTGTCGACACCGTGTTGTCTGGCATTTTCCTTCGCAATAGTGAGCGCATCCGTGGAAATATCGGTAGCATAATATGTGGTATCCGATACCCGATTGTTTTTTTCGATTTCTTTTGTGAGAGAGATGATGATATTGCCACTTCCCGTCCCGATATCGATAATCGTGATCTTCTGTTGTCTCTTGTCGATATGATCGAGTGTCAATTCGACGAGAATTTCCGTTTCTGGTCGCGGGATGAGCGTATCGCGAGTGACAAGAAAATCATACCCATAGAATTCTTTGTGCCCTACGATAGAGGCTATCGGCTCATACCGTAGGCGACGATTGAGAAAATCCCGTAACATCGCTTCGTCCGATATGCTGAGGGAATATTCTGGGTGAGCGAGCAGAAATACCCTCTCTCTTTTGCTTATATGAGCGAGCAGAATGAAGAAATCAGCCGGAGTAATGTGTTCGTTCCCTGATGTGAAAAATTCATTTTGTAATTCTGCAATAGTCATCGCTTGTCAATTGACAAAAAACAAATAACAAAAAACAATCGGTGTTTTAAGGTCCCCTTGTTGTCTGTTAACTGTGTTGTTTATTGTGCCTGTTCGAGTTTGAGCCGCATATCCTCTGTTTCGAGAGCACTGATGATCGGATCGAAGTTTCCGCCGAGTACTTGCGGGATATTGCTCCATGACATTTTGATACGATGATCGGTGATCCGATCCTGAGGGAAATTGTAAGTGCGGATCTTCTCGCTCCGATCACCGGTACCGATCTGGGTACGTCGCGCATCGCCCTGTTCTTTGTTCCGTTTTTCTTCTTCGAGCTGGAAGAGACGAGAGCGGAGAACCTTGAGAGCCTTCTCCTTGTTTTTTATCTGCGATTTTTCATCCTGGCAAGAGACGACTGTATTGGTAGGAAGATGTGTGATACGCACGGCACTGTAGGTGGTATTGACCGATTGTCCGCCAGGCCCGGATGAACAGAATGTGTCGATGCGGAGATCCTCGGTACGGATGGTGATTTCCACTTCTTCGACTTGAGGAAGGACGACTACCGTCGCTGTCGATGTGTGGATACGTCCGGACTTTTCGGTTTCAGGAATACGTTGGACGCGATGTACTCCGGATTCGTATTTCATCTTTTGATAGACAGGGGTATCGCTCGTACCGCGATTGAGTTCGAAGACGACCTCTTTGAAACCGCCGACTTCCGTTTGATTGGAGTGGAGCATCACTATGTGCCAGTTTTGCTTTTCAGCATAATGTGAATACATACGGAAAAGTTCTGCGGCAAAAAGGCTTGATTCATCTCCACCGGCTCCACCACGGATTTCAACGATGACATCTTTCTCGTCAGCAGGATCTTTAGGCAGGAGCAAGTGTTTCAGTTCTTCTTCGAGTGTTGCTTTCTCTTTAGCCAAAGCGAGATTTTCTTCCATTGCCATATTTTTGAGCTCTTCTTCTTCATCACTTTGCGTCAATTCAGCATTATTACGCATATTTTTCTCGATAGCATGCAAATGCCCGATGCGTTCGATGATGATATCCAGCTCAGTTTTTCTTTTTCCCAAAGTGGCGAGTTTTTTCTGATCACGCATCGTTTCGGGCACACTCAAAAGTTCCATAATTTCTTGGTACTCACGTTCGATCTCTTTGAAGAGGTTTTGCATAAATATGTGTTTGGTTCATCCGAAGACTAGCACAAATGGTGGTAGAAAAGCAAAAATCCCATCTACTTTCCACCGGGTGCGGAACGATATGGGATGCGTACGCCTTCTTTTGATCGGATACGATAGTGAGGATGCTCTCAAAAATCCAAGAGAAAGCGTCTGAAAGATCGCTATTTATCGCTCGTAGATTTCTTTTCCTTCTTCGTTTCAGTTTTCTTGGCTTTGGTGGTCTTGAGAAGGAGAGCCTGTTTGGCAACGGATTTCTCTGAAAGTTTCTTGAAACGATCGACACGACCGGTCGCGTCGATGAATTTCTTTTTGCCGGTATAGAACGGATGGCACTGAGAACAGATTTCCGTACGCATTGTTTCTACGGTTGAACCGGTTTTAAGCACGGCACCACAGGAACAGGTGATGGTCGCTTCTTTGAAATAGGTCGGGTGGATTCCTTGCTTCATAAAGAATGGGTTTTACGTATGGGGTAATGTAAGATAGAGTGTAACATGGGTTGGAGAAATTGACAAGTCTCCGTCTGTATTTGTGAGGAATGTCGTCAAAAAAAATGGAGGAAAAAGTCTTTTGAGAGAAAGGCGATCAGGGGGCTTGCCCACCACACACCAACTTGAGTTTGATACTATAGAAAGGGAATGTATTTCTTCTCTGCTACCGACATAACTACTTTAAAATAGGAATATACAGCCCCAAAACCGAAACTTAAGTTGATGTGTGGGCTTGCCAGGCTTTCTTTATTCTGTTATGCTTACAACTGTATTTTCCTCTTCTTTTTCTTCTGAAGGAAGGAAGAGTGTTGAAATCAAACATATTTTTCCGAGGAGCCTGTTCCTGGCCTGTACTTACAGTGCTTTCAAGGCTTGTATAAGGTAAAATAGGTGTAATTATTGTAAGGAAGTAACATTATGTCAGAGATGACTACAGCCGTAGCCGAAGAGAGTATCGTGCCGAAGTCAAAGTCAGAAAAAACAGGCGAACACTATTTTGCTTTGTTTGATTTTGCGAAAATAGATGCCGGTTTGGAGGGCTTGCTCAAAGCGGGTGTCCATTTCGGTCACTTGAAGTCGCGTCGTCATCCGAAAATGGATGAATACATCTATACGACACGCAAGAATATCAATATTCTGAATCTTGAGAAGACAGCAGAGAAGCTCCAATCAGCTGGGAAATTCTTGGCTGAAGTGACGAAAAGTGGCAAGCCGATTCTTTTCGTCGGTATGAAGAAGCAGACGCAGGACACTGTGGAATCACTGGCTATGCGTCTAGGAGAATCATATGTGACTGACCGTTGGCTCGGAGGGACGCTGACGAACTTTTCCTGTATCAATTCCCGTGCAAAGTATCTGAACGAAACACAGGACAAGCTCGCACAGGGCGAATTCAAGAAATATACGAAATTCGAACAAGCGAAGAAGGGCGAAGAAGTCGAAAAACTCGAAAGGAAAGTCGGTGGTATCAAACATATGGGTCAATTGCCGGGAGCTATCGTGATAGCCGATGTCAAAGAAGCAACGCTTGTCCTCCACGAAGCGAGAAAAATGAATATTCCCGTTGTCGGCATCACCGATACGAATACCGATCCGAGTCTTGTCGATTATCCTATTCCAGGAAACGATGATGCTCTTTCCTCTCTCCGTCTCCTCTTGGGATATTTGGGAAAAACGATTCTTGAAACCAAAGAAAAAGTCGCCGAAGCCAAAGTCGCACCGAAAGAAACAGTGAAAGAAAAGGTGGCTTAGTGGTTTTTTCGGTGAAGTATTGAGTGGACTTATTCTTGAGTGCAGGAAATTAAAAAGTAAACTTGTCACACACATCGCTTGTCACTGTCGTTTGAGAACGATCTGATGAACAGGCGATGGTGATGAACGAGACAAAATTATGAATTCAATGGAACAGGTGAAAATGTTGCGCGAGAAGACTGGTGCTGGCGTCGTAGATATAAAAAAAGCTTTGGATGAAGCAAAAGGTGACGAAACGCAAGCTATTCTCATTCTTCGTAAACGCGGTCAAGACAAGGCATTAAAGAAGGGTGACCGTGAGGCGCACGAGGGTATTATCGTCTCCTACGTTCATTCTAATAATCACATCGGCGTCCTGGTGAAACTTTTTTGCGAGACGGATTTTGTGGCTCTTAATGAGGATTTCCGTGAACTCGGTCGCGATATCGCTTTGCATATCGCCGCATCCGCCCCGCAGTACGTGAAACCGGAAGAGGTACCGGAAGAACTAGTAGAAAAGGAACGGAGTATTTGGCGCGAACAACTTGCCAAAGAAAATAAGCCGAAAGAGATACTGGATAAGATTATGACCGGTAAAGAGGAGAAATTCCGCAATGAAAATGCTCTTTTGACGCAGATTTTTGTCAAAGATCCGAGTAGAACCGTTGGAGAATTGCTTGCTGAAAAAATCCAGAAGATCGGAGAAAATATCCAGGTAGGCGGTTTCGTACGTTACGAAATGTAATCAGTCTTCTTATTCAAGTTTCATGTGGTATCTCATTCTTCCGCCAATCATCGTCATCGTGAGTCTGCTCTTCGTATTGTGGTACCTTTCTCGTAAAGGAGCCGATCCATTCATTGCTAGGAAGATTTCTCAGTTGGAAGATGGTGCGGAACAGAGAGTATCTTTCTTCCGTACGAAAAAGTTTTTTTTGCGTATTCTTGAGAGGACAGCCTATCGTTTCAAGGTTCTGTCGCTTCAGATGCACAATGCTTTGAATGATCTCACACAGACACTGAAAGAACGACGAAAACGTTTTCAAGACAGCGATGCGAAAACGATATCGGAAAACTCCGACGAAGAAATGCGTACAGACGCTATCGTTTTTTCACACGGAACAGTTTCTGAAGATGTTCATCCTCGTACGTCCGAAATTGGGGAGACTTCCCGAGAGTATCAGAATGTGCGATCGACACAGTCAGAAATATCGGAAACCATCCCTCGACCGATGGTCAGTGATAGAATAGTTCGTCCGGAAGTACCGTACAGGAAAACGTCAGCGGATATTTCCCGCGAGGAAGGTTTGATTGCACGTATTGCTGTGGATCCGAAAGATTTCACTGCCTATGAAGAACTTGGTGACCATTATTTGGAAATCGGAAATATGAAAGATGCCAAAGATTGTTATCGACAAGTACTCAAGTTGAGTCCGGTTCAGCGTATGGTAAAGATCAAAATTCGTCGCTTGGAAAAGCTTTTAACCAAAGCAAGAGAGAGTAGTTAGTAGTTCTATTGATTTAGAAACTGTTAGTGTGCTATATTATATATATGGCGATATCACAGGAAATTCAATTGAAGATTGTAACAGCCTATCTTGAAGATACACTTTCTATGTCTCAAGTTGCTGCTAAGTTTGGTATCTCTCTATCGGCAGTCGTATATTACCTTAACAAACATAAAGTATCTCGTCGTTCGAGAAGTGATGCTGTAACACAATGGAACATTACAGGGCTTTCTAAGAAACCAGTAAACATTAAGAAAGATCTTTCACAGAAAGAAGAGCGTCTTCGATTAGCGGGAGTAATGCTCTATTGGGCAGAAGGATGTAAAGGTTGGGGAACGGTGAAGTTTGTCAATAGTGATCCGGCGATGATAAAGTTGTTTTTAACTTTTCTTAGGGAGATTTGTGGGATTTGGGAAGAGCGTTTGAAATTATTGATTCATATGTACCCTGATCACAATGAAAGCGAATTAATTGATTTCTGGTCGAAAACCACACGAGTGCCAAAGAAAAATTTCTACAAATCTTTTATTCATAAAGGAGCAAAAGGAACGTATAAAAAGAAAGCATTATATGGTACGATTACAATTAATTATTCAGATAAAAAGTTGTTAGAGAAGATAAATTTTTGGATTGCTGAATACAAGAGGGGATTGTGAGGTAAGCCATCTTAGCTCAGTTGGTAGAGCAACGCACTTGTAATGCGTGGGTCGTCAGTTCGAGTCTGACAGGTGGCTCAGTTGAATAAAAGAGATGGGTTTGATAGGATGCTGGAGGAGCACCTTGTAAATATGGGTAGGTGGTAGAGTGGTCTATTACAACAGACTGTAGAATTTGCAGCTCTAAGAGGGGACTCTTGGATGAACTTTCTGGGATAACGGTGGAGGCTAAGTTCTCGTAAGAGAATATGCGAATACCGTGGGAACTCTGACATTTTGTCGGAGAGCGCCGTAGAGACTAGATACCAGAGCACCTAGAACAGGTGAAGATATAGTCCGTGCCAAGGAGAAATCTTTGGGTTATATGAAATCTGTCGGCTTCGGCCTTCGGGGGTTCGAATCCCTCCCTGCCCACAAATGAAATAACTTCCGAAAGGAAGTTTTTTATTTTGGCAGGAGAAAGCAAACTGCTTTGCTTTCGAGA